>JABAOH010073551.1_pt1 | contig 47739 bp, 43 predicted proteins | sample 7062181 | NCBI WGS metagenome assembly JABAOH01 (sample SAMN14538630, study PRJNA623070) | marine sediment metagenome | biome: marine biome [ENVO:00000428]; feature: marine pelagic biome [ENVO:01000023]; material: deep marine sediment [ENVO:00002113]; isolation source: pool of 5 deep marine... | reverse complement strand
CAATATTGGAAGGGCAAGGGGTAGATCATGTCGTGATTTTGAATTTTGCTGAGATCGTGGATATGTCCGATGAGGCATTTTTAAAGGAGTTTTTAATTGAGAAATTTCACATGAGACATATCGTGATGGGTGAGAATTTCAGGTTTGGCAAGGGAAGAGAAGGCGATATTACCTTTTTGAAAGCAGCGTCGCAGCGGTATAATTTCGAATTTTCCGTGGTAAAGCCGGTAATGCTGGAAGACCTCCGCATATCCAGCACACATATCAGGGAGCAGTTAGCAGAGGCAAACATTGAAATATGCAACCGCATGTTGGGACGGACATATTTTATCGAGGGGGTGGTGGCAGAAGGAGATAAAATCGGACGGCAGTTGGGTTTTCCCACCATCAATGTCAATACGAAAAACACCCTGCTGCCTGAAGGTGTATTTAAAACAACGGTTGAAATTGAAAATGATGATCAACTCTATTGTTCCATTACTTATATTGGATATCGCCCCACCTTTATGGGAAAAGAAAAGAAAGTGGAATCTCATATTTTTGCTTTTGACAGGAAAATTTATGGGAAACGGGTAAAAATCTATTTTGAAAAAAAACTCAGGGGTGAAATGAAATTTGCTTCCCAACGCAGTCTTATAAAACAAATCAGGAAAGATATTGAAGATTTAAAAGTTGACAAAGAATGTATTTTTTGATAATGATAAAGGGTAGAATTTTTAATTGGGAATTTAAACACAAGGAGCGTATAAATGACAGAGGCTGAGACGGCAGACGTTAACGGTAAAGCCGCTGTTGATACTGCCGGGGAAAAAGAAACGGGTCCGTCTTCGTCCGTTCGCTTTACCATTGATGTTCCCTGGGAAGACGTTGAGAAGGAAATGGATGAAGCCATGGCCCAATATGCCGCGGAGATGAAAATGCCGGGTTTTCGCAAGGGAAAAGTTCCTGTGGATATGCTCAAAAGCCGGTATCGAGAGGCCATCAAAGATGAGGTGGTGAACAAGATCGTAGAAAAAGCCGTATATGAAAAGATTGAAACCGACAGAATAAGAATTGCCGCCCCTGTGGAAATAGAGAAACTGGATAGTGAGGAAGGAAAAGGGGTGAAAGCCGAAGTCGCCGTGGAAGTATTTCCCACCATTGAATTACCGGAACTGGAGACCATTGAGGTGGAAATTCCTTCTGCTGAGTTAAAATTTGAAGACTATAACGAGGAGAAGCAAATCGATGCTATCCTGGAAAGAAACCGGCGCCAGGTTCCCGTGGTCAGCCGGGGAATCAAGGAAGACGATATCGTGACGCTGAAATATCAATCCAAAATACTTCAAACCAAGCGAATGACCCCTAAAAAGACGGCCCGGTTTTCTGTCAATGAAAAAGAGGAGTTTGAGATACTTGATCTTTACAAGGAACTCATCGGCAAAAAAATGAATGATAGTATCACCCTGAAACGGACATATCCCGATGATTACAAAAAGAAACCATGGGCCGGGAAGGAACTGGAACACTATATTACCATTGAAAGTGTAATGGAAATGAAGAAGCCCCAATTGAACGAGGTGTTTTTGAAGTCCATCGGTTTTGAAGATGAAGCCGCTTTCAGGAAGAAAATGAAGGAGGAATTTGACCAATATAACCGGAGACAGGTGGAAGAAAAAAAAGTGAAGACTGTCATGGATAAGTTAACCGACATCATTGCTTTCACTGTTCCCCGGGCAGTTGTGGAGCAGGAAGCGGCGCGCGCGGCTTCTCAGTATCCGCACAATATGCTTAGTTTCAGAGATGATGAACAGGGCAGGGCATACATGGAAGCATTAAAAAAGGAAACGGAACGGTCGCTGCGAGTATCGCTTATCACTCAGGCCATCGTAGAAAAATACAAACTGGCGGTGAGCAATGACGACCTGGAAAAAGAATACAAAACCATTGCCCAGAAGAATAACGTACCCCTTAAAGACGTGCGAAAGGCATACATGAATAAAGAAAATAAGGAAAATTTGGAACAATTGCGAGAAACCCTGTTAAATGAAAAAGTCGTGGGTTTATTAAAGGAAACGGTAAAAATCAAAGAAGTATAAACTTTTTTGACGAAAAAACGTATAAAATATAAAAGAAATAGAGAAGCGAGGTTAAAAATGGCGTTAATACCAGTTGTTGTTGAACAGAGTGGGAACGTGGAGAGGGCCTATGATATTTATTCCCGGCTCTTGAAAGATGGAATCATATTTGTAGGCTCACCCATCGATGATAATATAGCCAATGTTATCATTGCCCAGTTACTTTTTTTAGAAGCGGAGGATCCTGAAAAGGATATTTCTCTTTATATAAATTCTCCTGGTGGTATCATTACATCCGGGATGGCCATATACGATACCATGAAGTTTATCAAGAATGATATCGTCACCATATGTATTGGGCAGGCGGCATCTATGGCTGCGGTTCTGTTGGCTGCCGGCAGCAAAGGGAAACGCTATGCCCTTCCCAATTCAAAGATAATGCTGCACCAACCCCTTGGGGGTTTTGAAGGGCAGGCGACTGATATTCTCATCCATGCCAGGGAGATAAAAAAAGTGAAGGAGAAACTAATTGACATATTGACGTTCCATACGGGTCAAAGGAGACGGAAGATCGCCGGCGACATTGAGAGAGACTTTATTATGAATTCGGAAGAAGCCCAGGGTTATGGTATTGTGGACAATGTAATCAGTGAACGGGCGGGCATCAGGGAGGTTAAGGAATGACCAGGAGAAGGAAAGAAGAGCATAAATGCAGCTTTTGCGGTATCCCCCAGTCGGCTGCATATAAATTGATTGCCGGGCCCAATATATTTATCTGTGATGAGTGTGTAAACACCGCTTATAACCTGATTTACAACAGTAAGGATGCCAGGAGACCGGTGAGAACGCGGGAGTTTAAACACTTGATCCCTGCGGAGATCAAGAGCCGGCTGGATCAATACATCATTTCGCAGGAGACAGCCAAAAAAAAACTGGCAGTTGCGGTTTACAATCATTACAAGCGCATCAATGAAGCGGACACCCTTTCGGATATCGAAATTAAAAAAAGCAACCTGCTGCTGATCGGGCCCACTGGGACCGGTAAAACCCTGCTGGCGGAAACCATGGCTAAAATCCTGGATGTCCCATTTGCCATTGCGGACGCCACCACCTTGACCGAGGCCGGATATGTAGGGGAAGATGTGGAAAATATTTTACTGAAGCTGTTTCAGTCTGCTGGTGAGGATAAGGAATTGGCAGAACACGGGATCATCTATATCGATGAAATTGACAAAATCTCACGAAAAAGCGAGAATCGCTCCATTACCCGGGATGTATCCGGTGAAGGTGTGCAGCAGGCCCTATTGAAAATCATTGAAGGGGTGGAAGCCAATGTACCACCAATGGGAGGTCGAAAGCATCCTTACCAGGAGTTCCTGAAACTTGATACCAGCAACATCCTCTTCATTGCCGGCGGTGCCTTTGTGGGATTGGAGAAAATTATCAAGAGCCGAATGAAGAAAAATATCATTGGCTTCAACTCCAATAAACAGAGAACCAGCCTGGACGACAAGAATATTTTCCATGCCGTGCAGACCGATGATTTGATTAAATTCGGTTTAATCCCGGAGTTGGTGGGGCGATTTCCGGTCATCGGTGTCCTGGATGATTTAGCCGAAGAGCATCTATATCGAATCCTAACAGAACCCAAAAATGCTATAACCAAACAGTACAAAGCGTTATTCGAGTTGGACGGCATCGAGCTAAAATTTTCAGAAGAAGCATTGGCGCATGTGGCACAAGAGGCTATCAAGAGAGAAATCGGTGCCAGGGGACTGCGAGCCATTTTCGAGGAAATTATGTTGGACCTGATGTATGAGATACCCTCCAAGAAAGGGAAAGTGGATAAAGTGGTAGTGGATTTTAAATACCTGAAAGAGAGACGGTTGATTGCATGAAAATGAGACGTAAAGACATTATCTTACCGTTAATTCCGCTGCGGGAATTGGTCACGTTTCCTTCAGCCATTATCCCCATCCTGGTGGGAAGAGAGCGGTCCATTAATGCCTTAAAGTATTCCAAAGAATATTATAACAGCTTTATCTTTCTTTCCGTTCAGAAAAACCAGATCACTGAAAGTCCGGAGCCTCATGAAGTTGCGGAAATAGGTATCATCGCCCGCATTGAACGTTCTGCCGAACAGGAAAACGGTAGTTTCCGGGTAATTGTTCATGGGTTGGAGCGGGCGCGACTTGAGCGGTTTTTAAAAAAAGACCAATATTTCCTGGTCAGTGTTTCCACGTTAGAGGAGATTGTCGAAAAGGACAGGAACTTTTTTGAATTGGCCAAGGATTTGATTGCCATTTTCGAGGAATATATCAGTTTGAAAAGGGTAAAGTTGCACGGGATTATTGCCAAATTGGAAGCCAATCGAATTTCTGAAATTACCGATATCATTTCTTCGGTAATTAATATTCCGCTGCAGTTGAAACAGTCGTTATTGGAAGAGCTAAATGTCTACAAACGAGCGGTAAAGGTGTACAATATTCTAAAAAAAGAGATGGTGAAATTAAGGGCCGGGCGGGAGCCGGAAATGAGGAGACCCAGGGGAGAAGAGGGCGCTGACAATGAGATCGAAGAGTACCGGCGTAAGATTGAAAAGGCGGATTTCCCCGAATATGTAAAGAGACGGGCCCAGGAGGAGATGGCCAGGTTGGAAATGATGCCGCCCTTTTCAGCAGAAAGCACGGTTTCGCGTTCTTACCTGGATTGGCTGCTGGCGATTCCCTGGAGAAAAATAAAAGAAGAAAATAATGATATCAAACGGGCTTCCCAGGTGCTGGAGGAGGATCATTACGGGCTGGAAAAGGCCAAAGATCGCATCCTGGATTACCTGGCGGTGCGGCAGTTGGTAAAAAAACCATCCGGGGAAATCCTGTGTTTTGTAGGCCCCCCGGGCGTGGGGAAAAGTTCCCTTTCCAAATCCATCGCCCGGGCATTGAATCGCGCCTTTGTCCGGGTTTCCCTGGGAGGCGTCAGGGATGAGGCTGAAATCAGGGGACATCGGCGCACATATGTGGGTTCCTATCCTGGTCAAATCGTCAAAGGATTAAAAAAAGCCAAATATAAAAATCCCGTGTTTTTATTGGATGAAGTCGATAAATTGAGTTCTGATTTCAGGGGTGATCCGGCTTCAGCACTCCTGGAGGTGCTGGACCCGGACCAAAATTCGGAATTTGTCGATCACTACCTGGACCTGGAAATCGATTTGTCCCAGGTCTTTTTTATCACCACTGCCAATACCACGGACCCGGTTCCCCCGGCATTGAAGGACCGAATGGAAATCATTGAAATACCCGGGTATACGGAACGGGAAAAGCTCAACATCGCCAAGAACTTCCTGATCAGGAAACAGGCGGAAAAGAATGGTTTAATACTGGATGATTTTGAGCTTACCGATGAGTTGATATTGGAGATTGTCAATCGCTATACCCGGGAATCCGGTGTCAGGAACCTGGAACGACAGATTGCCATTGTGATGCGGAAAATTGCCCGCCATTTTATCGAGGAAGGAAAGGAGACAGGAGAAACCCCTGGGAAAGAAGCGCTGATCCTGACTACCCCTCTCCTGGAGAAGTACCTTGGGGTCCCCAAATATACCAGGCGGAAAGTTTTAGATAAGAATGAAATTGGGGTCTCCATCGGCCTGGCCTGGACAGCCACAGGCGGTGATATTTTGATCATTGAATCGCGCCTGGTAAGAGGCAAGGGCGAGCTAATATTGACCGGAAGCCTGGGGGATGTGATGAAAGAATCCTCCTCCACTGCGTTCAGCTACTCTAAGATCAAACTTTCCCAGTTGGATTTCGATACCAATGATCTGGAAAAGTACAACATTCATTTGCATTTACCCGAGGGAGCTGTTCCCAAAGAAGGTCCGTCTGCCGGTGTCACACTTGCCGTGTCCATCATGTCTTTGTTAACCGGCATCCCGGTGAAGTCAGATTATGCCCTCACCGGTGAGATCACATTGAGGGGAAAAATACTCCCGGTAGGAGGCATCAAAGAGAAGATTATTGCCGCCCACCGTTATGGTATTACCAATGTCTTAATCCCCGTCGAAAACGAGAAAGATTTCAAAGAAGATATCCCGGAAGACATCAAGGAAGCCATGAATGTTCAACTGGTGGACTCCATGGATGAATTGTTGGAGATCGTACTGGAAAAACCAATTAAAATAAAGAATATCAATAGTAAAATAATACGGCCCTTCTTAAATTCGGAAATCCAGTAAACAGCAGACAGTAGGAAGTGGGCAGTGAAAAAGTGAGTTCATGCATCGTAGAAATGCAGAATCAAATTAATTAAGAATTAATTGATGGTAGAGTTGAAGCCTGAAACCCATGGTTAAACGGGTAAAAGGAGTGGTTATGTGTTATATGGGATGTGTTATATGTTGGAGACAAGAATGAAGATAACAGGAAGCAGCCTGGAGAGAACGTCTTTTACAGGGAAGCAGCTCATTCATGATAACAGCAAAAAAGTTTTATTTGTTGGCCGCTCCAATGTGGGGAAATCATCGTTAATCAACAAATTATTGGGGCGTAAAAGGCTTGCCCACACCAGTTCCAAACCCGGTAAGACTATCAGCATCAATTATTATCGTGTTAATACCAATAACGGCATCAGCAGCAGTTATTTTTATTTCGTGGACCTGCCGGGATATGGATTTGCCAAAATCTCTAAGACAGAGAGTCGACGGGTGAGAGATTTGATCTCTGCTTTTTTCCGAACCGTTGAAAATGCGAAGTTAGCCGTGCTTTTGATTGATTCCAGGCGGGGTTTTATGGATTCTGACCTGGAAATGATCTCGCAAATTTTAGATAAAAAAATAAAATTATTGACAGTTTTAACAAAAAGTGATAAACTACGAAATTCAGAGTTAATTGGTCAAAAAAAAGTTCTTCAAAAAAAGTTTGGTTTAAACGCTGTCTCATTTACGATTAAATCAAACCATAATAAAGAAGAGATGTTAAAACTAATAAACAAAGCACTAATGGAGTAACCATGTATTCGCTGAAAAATTTACAATCAATGAAAGTATCCGAGTTAAAGAAAGTGATCACCCAATTTGAGCTGGAAGATCAGGACATAAAGGATAAAAATTCACTCTATTTCAGCATTCTGAATGCCCAGGCTGCAGCTAATGGTAAACTATTTGCCGAAGGTGTAATTGAAGTTCTCAATGAAGGATATGGATTTTTGCGGTTCCAGGAGTATTCTTATTTGTCCAGTTCGGAGGATATCTATGTTTCGCCTTCCCAGGTTCACAAGTTCGATCTCCGGACCGGGGATACGGTGTCGGGTTCCGTTCGTCCACCCAAGGGAGGAGAAAAGTATTTTGCATTGTTAACGGTTGAAGCTGTGAATTCGGAAGACCCGGAAACAGTTTTACAGCTCAGGAAAAACAAAAAGTTCGAGAAATTGACTCCACTTTACCCCGATGAAAAAATCAGGCTGGAAACCGATCACTTTAACACGTCCGGCCGGGTGATGGATTTACTGACGCCTATTGGAAAAGGGCAGCGTGGATTAATCGTGGCTGCACCCAGAACCGGGAAAACAATGATACTTCAAAGCATTGCCAAGTCGGTTGAGTTAAACCATCCGGAAATTGTCTTAATCGTACTGCTGATCGATGAGCGGCCGGAAGAGGTCACCGATATGCAGAGAAATGTGAGCGGGGAAGTCATTTCCTCCACCTTTGATGAGGTGCCGCTGCGGCACACCAAAGTGGCGGACATTGTTTTGGAAAAAGCCAAACGCTTGGTTGAGATGGAAAAGGATGTGGTGGTTCTTTTGGATTCGATCACGCGCCTGGCCAGGGCGCATAATGCCATTACCCCTCCTTCCGGTAAAGTGCTCTCTGGTGGTGTGGATGCCAATGCGTTAAATAAACCCAAAAAGTTTTTCGGTGCCGCGCGAAATATTGAAAAAGGCGGTAGTTTAACGATATTGGCAACCGCATTGATCGATACCGGCAGCCGGATGGATGAAGTGATTTTTGAAGAATTCAAAGGAACCGGTAATATGGAAATCAATCTCGACCGACGATTGGTAGATAAACGGGTCTTCCCTGCCATTGATATCCACCGATCCGGTACCCGTAAAGAAGAACTGCTTATCAGCCAGGAAGAATTGAATCGCATCTGGATATTACGAAAAGTATTGTCCCAAATGACTGAAGTAGAAGCCATGGAATTGCTGGTGGAAAAATTGTCCAAAACCAAAACCAATCAAGATTTCATGAAAATGATGTCCCAAGGTGTATAAGGAAAAGGTTGAGGTTAAGGTTAAGGTTAAGATTAAGATTAAAGTCCAGGTTCCGCAGCAGTTCAGCTTGAGGTGTAGGGGGTAGGTATGACTCGAGATTTTAACCGGTTAAACATACGGGTGTTTTTTTTTGCATGTTCCTGTTTTCTGGCGCATATTATTTATACCAATTCCGTTGTCCTTTCAGCTTCGCCATCATGGTTCCCAGCCTCCTTTTCCGCGACTGGACACGATGTGCAAGAGAAGATAAAGGAAATCAGGCGTTCTCTGAACCGTATCAAACCCTTTAAAGTTAGTTTTGTCCAGCAGGTATCCAGTGAAAAGAATGCGAATATGCCAGTGGACCTTGAGGAATCGGGAGAAATTTTATTTAAAAACGATCAACAATTGAAGTGGACTTACCTGGAACCCGATTATAAGGTTTTTTTGCTCGAGGGAGATGACTATCAATTTTACGATGAGGACAACGAGCAGTTGATCATAGGAAAAATAAAAGACAGGAGTCAGCAGTGGATCTGGCAGTTGTTATTTGCGGATGATATTTTTCGCTATGCCCGCTGGGATGAAGCCCGGAAAAGTATCCATATCAAAAATGACCGTGATTCTATTGATATGGAGATTATAATAAATAGCGATTCGCTGCCGGTGAAAGTGGTACAAACTGACCTGTCCGGTGCCCGTATGGTCTATTATTTTAAAGACTATTGTCAGAGGATAATCATCCCTGAAGATGCGTTCCGTTTGCAAGTTCCCGAAGGAGTTGACATTGTTCGCCAATACCAAGATGAAGATGAAAATGAACAAAAAAAAGAAAAAAAATAAAAAAGTTGATGAATTTTGAAAACTTTTTTGAGTAAAAATACGTAAAATGATAGTGGATGAAGATCAAGTATTAATTGAAAATATACTTGAAGGAAGTAAGTCATCCTTTGAGGAACTGATGAGGAAATATAACAAGAAAATTTATAGTTTTATTTATCGCATGGTCACGGATGAAGAAGTGGCCACTGAACTCACCCAGGATTTTTTTATCAAGGTATATAGAGTTCTTGGTAAGTATAAACATGAGTATAAATTTGCCACCTGGGCATACCGGATTTGTCACAATATGGTGATCGATTATGTGAGAAAACATCAGGCTCCGGTGGATTCCCTGGATGATCAATATATTTCCCAGAAACAGATGATGGACTCTGAAAATATTGTTAAAGAAGATGGCTTTGATCACCTGGCCAAAGAAGAATTCAACCAATACCTCTGGAGAGTGGTAGATTGTATGCCGATGAAATACAGGGAACTGATCCTGTTACGGTATATCCAGGGATTTAAATATGAAGAAATAGCGGAGGTTACCCAGCTGCCGCTGGGTACGGTAAAAAATAGGATGTATAAAGCCAAAGCCTTATTAAAAGCGGAGATAGAGAAAGATGGAATGTTTAACTAATACAAAAATTCAAGAGTATATTGACGGCAGTCTGAATAGTGTGGAAAGCGCAATGGTCAGGGACCATCTTATTGTGTGCCGGACCTGCAAGAACGTGTATGAAGATTTTGAAAAACTGGAGAAACAGCTTCAACGTCCTGTTGAAATCATCCCCCCTGTCATCATTGAGCGCAATGTATTGAGAATCCTGTTTCCTGTGCTGCCAACTTATTCTTCTATTTTGGGCTTGATTGCAGCCAGTTTTCTTTTGCTGGTTACCTCGATCTACATTTATTTTGATTTTGCCAATAATAGTCTTATTCAAGCCATTCAATTAACCTCTAAAGACGCCTCCAATTTGATCGGTTCCATCATTGAAACCATATCTGCCATCTTTTCTGCTGTCTTCGCAGTTTTCAAAGCATTAAACCGGTTTTTGAATATTATATTTGATATCAACCTTGGAGTGGAGATTATCGGATTCACTGTATTCGCCCTGTTCTCCCTGGTAGTCTATTCTATTTATAGAGTGGCATTTAAAAGACTAAAGAGCTAAGAAATTAAAGGATAAAGGACAATAGTGATGAAGAGATTAGTGACATTATTGATCGGACTGTTGGTTATCCCAGGAGTTTTATTTTCAGACTCCAATTATAAGATGCTTAAGAACCTGTCCGTGCCGGCGGATCAATCGTACGCCGGCAGTGTGATATCGTGGGGTGGAACGCTCGAGATTGACGGCATTCTTAAGGGATCGATTATTCTTATTGGCGGCCACCTGGATTTGGATGGACAGGTAGAGGAAGATGTTATTTGTGTGGCCGCGGCCATTGATATCCGGCAAACAGCTCTCATAACGGGTGATTTATATGTGATCGGCGGAACCTTGAACCGGCACCCCAAAAGCACGGTAAAAGGCGAATATTTCAATGTGAAATTTGATTTAAAAAAAATCGAAACCACATTAATTCCTATTTTGTCAGGCTCTCAAACCATCGGGTTCATCAAAGCCATCAAAATTATCTTATGGTTTATTATTGCCCTTATTGTATTTGCGGTGGTTCCCGGGAAAGTTATCACAGCCAAAGAGATCTTTGATAAGCACATAATGAAAACTCTTGCCATTGGTATTTTATCCATGATTACCTTTTTGTTTTTATTATTTATGTTTATTATTTTGAGTTTTGTCATCATTGGTCTCCCCTTGCTTTTTGCCCTGGTGCTTCTATATTTTGTCGTTTGCCTGTTTGGTAGGACTGTTATGTTTTACTTTATTGGTACGACTGTTTCCCGGCGTTTGCATTTAAAACGTATTACGCCGGCTCTTTTTATTGTCATGGGAACCGTCTTTTATGCCTTGTTGAAATTTCTCCCGGTACTGGGGCCAATTTTGCTGATTATTATGAGCATATTTGAAGTGGGGATTGGGGTTGGTTTCCTGCTCAAGAGGAAGTTAAGATTGGAAGCATCAGTCGAAACCCAGTGATTTAGCCACAGAGAAGGAAGGATATTTTGCCTCCGGCGGCCAGGGGGGCTTTTTTGAAAAACCCCACTGCGTGGGGGAGCATTTGCAGTGCAAGGACGGCGTACGATGCTTCAAACAACATATCGTCTCCATGGGTATTCCTTAATACCGCACTGTAAGTGCCCCCTGGACCCCCCGAAAAACTTTTAAATAAAGAAAGGAAGGGGACAGTCAAAGAAATACCCGGAGAATTTAAATTTTTTTCTTTACAAACGCTCCGTTTTTTATTATAACGTTGGGATGAATGCAATGAAAAAATGAAAAAGAAAAAAAAGCTGAAATACATTATGTTGGGAGTGACGGGTATCCTGTTGTTACTGACGGTGCTAATCGTTTTTACCAACAGCTATTTGCTGCTGCTGGGGCCGCTGGAATGCGGCACGGAAATCGATAACAATTATGGGGATGTGATACTGGTATTGGGGGGCGGATTGCGCAAAGGGCCGGAGATCGGTTTCAGCACCGAGGAGCGCTTGCTCCTGGCAGTGGAATTATTTCACCAAAAAAAAAGAATGATCCTCATTTCTGATGGGAGCTTATACCCCCGAAGCCCGGCTATCAAAAAAATGACCGGTTTCCTGGTAAGAAAAGGAATCGAACCCCAATATATCCGCTTGGAGGGCAAAAGCCAGACTACCCTTGATAATCTTATCAACAGCCAGGAGATCATCCGGGAGATGAAGTCTAAAAAAGTGATCGTGTGCACATCCCCGTATCACCAAAAACGCGCCCGGGTGATCCTGGATTATTTGAAATTGGACAATTTTAAAATCGTTCGCATGAAGAACTCTGAAATTTACAATGCTGGCAGCATCAAACAGCGATTGCGAAATTTGCGTTTAATCCTCAGGGAATATATGGCCATTTTGAAATTTAAAATATTTGGGAAATAAGCATTCTTGCCAGGCAAAAAAATTAAATATTTATAAATCTTTAAAACTCAAAACCCTCTCTAATTCAATATTCCAACAAAAAAAGATTAAAGTATTATAAATTTTAAACAAAAATTTGGAAACTGTGATATTTAATATACCAGGTAATAAGGTAATATATTAATAACAAAAGGAAAGGACGTAATGATGGCAGCAGAAAGGGAATATCAAAACCACTTAATAAGTATGGGTGTATGGTAATAAAATGCGCAAAGATAAAGATTGGAATGGGGCAAAGGGAGGAGGCACCAGCCGGGTGATTAAGGGAATCCGGGAACTGGCGGCGAAATATGCCCTGGAAAGTGAACCGATATTGCTGTCCGGGGAAACCGGGGTAGGGAAAAATCATATCGCCGCCTTGATTCACCGTTTTTCCGGGAGAAAAGGCAAGTTTATCATTGTCGATACGCCCAACATTAATGATCAGCTCTTTGAAAGTAAACTGTTCGGTCATAAAAAGGGAGCCTTTACCGATGCTAAATTTGATAAAACCGGGTTAGTGGAAGAAGCGGCAAACGGGACATTGTTTTTCGATGAAATTACCGAAATTCCCCTGGATATCCAGGCTAAATTGCTGCGGTTTATCGATACCAAAACGTTTTACACCCTGGGAGAATCCAGCGAAAAAGTGAGCGATGTTCGTATTCTCGCAGCCACCAACAAGGATTTGGACCAGGCAGTGGAGAACAACGAATTCCGAAAGGACCTGTACTACAGGCTCAGTGTCCTGGAAATGGTGGTCCCCCCTTTGCATGAACGAAAGGAAGATATCAAGAGCCTCGTCCTGGAAAATCAACGGTTACTAAGGGGAAAGCAAATCGGTAAAGGCTTTTGGGATGTGGTTTGTAATTACCATTGGCCCGGTAATGTAAGAGAACTATTGAATATTTTAAAAAGAGCCGGCATCATGTTGGAAAGCCCCATTACCGGGGAGAAAATCGCCACCATACTCAATAGCAATGGAAAGAAAAATTCCCTGGAAACAAATGGCAATGGAAATGGAGACCTGGAAGCAGCGGTCAAGGAAATCCGTAAAAAATTAAAAACAAACCACGACAGTTTCTGGCAGTTAATCTGGGAACCCTTTATCAATAGGGACTTTGATAGAAATACCGTTAAAGGTATTTTGAAATTTTTTTACATCGAGAGTTCCTATAATTTTAGGGAAATGATCAGGCGCTTAAATGTGGATGAAAGCGAATACCCGAAATTAATGAGTTTTATATATAAATATAGAATCGATCCCAGGAAATAGCGGCGGATATATACCCAGAGGTTTATAAAATAGTCCTAGAGGTTATTACCTGGAAAACGTTCAAATAAGGGGGAATTTGGAGAAATATATAAACCCAGGGGTTTATACTCTTGCAAATACCATAAATTATAGTATAGAGAGAAACCTCATCAAATAATGATTCCCGGGAAATCACCATTCTGGCATGGGAATTGCTTTCCTTAGAATTGAGATGTGCTTCATTATTTTAGTACATTTTAAATTACCATGCGGTTTTCCCGGTGAGATGGGAAGTCGGTGGAGAGAGAAGTTAAAGTTAGTTTATTGCGGAGGTTGGAAAAAACAGCCAATGGCGGAAGCCCAGGGTAGCTCCAGCACCAGCCACAAGCACCAGCTAAAGGCAGCCCCAGCCACAAGCAGAAAGATGAAAACGACAGGCTATTATAAAAACGGTATGGAGCATATCGTTGATGAACTGCAAAAACTGGATGCTCTTATTCATGGGCAGGTATTGAAACATAATGCTTTATATCCCTCTGACGGGCCCGGTGTGTTTAACGGACTGTATATCACCGGGGAAGAAATAAACAGGATCATGGGAAAGAAACAAGTAGTCGAGGAGACATCACGTTCTTCCACTGGAGATGGTGAGATGGCCGGTACGATCGAATACATCCGGGGGTTGGAGTCAAAAATTTCAGCCCAGGTTAAAAACAGCCTGGAACGCCAAACGTATCTCCCCCTGGTTCAATTGGGCCTGCTATTTGATTTAACCCCTTTTGAACAGGATATTTTACTGGTCTGCCTGGCGCCGGAATTGGATTTAAAATATGAAAAAGTCTATGCCTATCTGCAAGATGATGTGTCCAAAAAGCAGCCCTCGGTGAATCTTATCCTGGACTTGCTGTGCCGCAGCGCGGAAGAGCGGACCAATGCGCGGGTTTGTTTCCTGGAGCACTCGCCGCTGTTAAGGTATGGTTTGCTGACCTTCATCGATGATACGGATGGTGATAACGGCCGTCCGAAATCGTTATTATCCCGGTGTTTGAAACTGGATGACCGCATTACCGATTTTTTGCTTGGCTTCAAGGGGATGGATTCACGACTCTCTTCGTTTGCAGAAATAGTTTATCCCCAAAGGGAATGGTCATCACTGGTCATGGAGGAACACCTCAAAGAACAATTCGTTCGACTGGCGAAAAGTTGTTTGGAAAATAACAGCGAGACAAGGGAACAGCTTATTTTTTATCTAAAGGGACCTACGGGGTGGGGAAAAAATCCACGGCAGAAGCCTTTTGCAGCCATTTGCAAATCCCCCTGCTCCTGGTGGATACCCGGGACTTATTGGTACAAAACAAAAACAGGAACAGCGAAGCGGATTTTGGAAAAATAGTAACCCGTCTTTTCCGTGAAACCCTTCTTCAACCCGCCGCCATCTATTTTGAGGGGTTTGACCGGCTGATTGCACGGGACAGTGAAGGGAACAGTAACCATGGGGATGAAGGCGTATTAAGTATTTGGCAAAAGCGAATTATTGAAGCAGTAAAAGAGTTTACGTTTATCACATTTTTTGCCGGGGAAAAAGAGTGGCATCCTCCCAGGGGATTTGCAGGTCAAACATTTGTAGAAATCGATTTCCCGGTGCCTTCATATCCGCAGCGAAAGCATTTATGGAAACAGTCTTTGAATGGTCGATTTTCTTTAGCCCCGGGAATTCGCATCGATATCATCGCCAACAAATTTAATTTTACAGCCGGGCAAATCCGGGATGCCCTGGAGGAAGCCGGGAATTGCGCTGCAGTGCGGGGCCGCAGTGAAAGTAAAAACAGCACCATTGCCATTACCATGGAAGATTTGTACCGAAGCTGCCACTCTCAATCCAATCAAAAACTCTCGGAAATGGCCCAAAAAGTCAGACCCAAATATACCTGGACCGATATCGTGCTCCCCCAGGATAAACTCCGGCAGTTGAAGGAGATTTGCAGTCATGTAACCTATCGCCAGGTCGTCTATTGGGAATGGGGATTCGGGGCAAAATTTTCCCTGGGAAACGGGTTAAACATTTTATTTTCAGGACCTTCCGGCACCGGGAAAACCATGAGTGCGGAAATTATTGCCGGCAACCTGGGACTGGAACTGTATAAAATCGACCTTTCCAACGTGGTGAGCAAATACATCGGTGAAACCGAAAAGAATTTGAGACGAATATTTAAAGAAGCTGAAACCGCCAATTGTATTCTTTTCTTTGATGAAGCCGATGCCCTGTTTGGCAAACGATCGGAAGTCAAGGATTCCCATGACCGTTATGCCAATATAGAAATCAATTACTTGCTGCAAAAAATGGGCAAACACTGCTCCCCATCGGATTTCGGTAAATATTACACCCTTATGGATGAATGTTAGCCACGAAGATACACGAAGAAACGCGAAGATGACAAAAATTACAAATTACAATGACCAAAATTACAAAGACAAATAAGAAGCGGATTACAACAATCATAATGTGGCACGATTTGGAGAACAAAGTACGATGACTGACCGTGTATAAAAAATTTTTGCGGGGTCCAGGGGCGGTTTTTATAAAAAGCGTTCCCCTGGCCGCCGGAGGCAAAGAGGCGAACGTGAGTGATTATAATGTTATTGCCGATATTGGCGAAACCTTAAAGAAAATATTGTGGGAACGTTTTGAAACAGACCCTAATATTTACCCACAGATCATTGATTCGGAAGATCATATTACCCTGTTTTCGCCAGATGAGATAGATGAAGGAAACCCGAGAAAATTATCGCTTTTTTTATACCAACTGACAGAAAACGGTCATATGAAGAACCAGGAGATGACAGCTGTGAATTCCGGCACCTATCGATATCCTCCTTTGGCAGTGGACCTTCTTTTCCTGGTAACCTGCAATACGGACGACCGGAAAAAGGATCATATTTTAATGGGAAAAGTCATGCAAGTGTTTCATGATCATGCCGTGTTAAAGGGGTCGATACTGAGGGGCAACCTGGAAGGCACGGATCAAGAGTTTCGTTTAATATTCAATGGCTTACCCCTTGAAGAGACCATGAATTTGTGGCAGAGCTTCCGGGAAAAATCCTTCAAGCTTTCCGTTTGCTACCGTGTTACACCCATAGAGATTGATTCTACTCGTGAGATGGACTCAAAGCGGGTGGTTGAGAAACGAGGCCAATATTATCAAAAGGGGGTCGGCGACCCCAGCCTATAGGCGTCGTTCATGATGTTTGGAAGTTATCAAACGGAAAAACGTTGTTTTTTTTAGCGCATTTTGCAGAGTATTAATAAAAGGGGGTCGGCACCCCGGCCCAAATAGGTGAGGAAGGTGAAATGATGCCTGTTTTGTATGGATACAACCTTTACCCGGATATAACTATCACCTGTACACTCTCCCTGGCTGTTTTCCTTGTGGATGATTACACCGATAGGCTGCCTGTGGGTTTGGTGAACGTTGTGTTGAATGCAAACGGCCGGGATTTAAAAAGCATTAAAAATCGCAGTCACTATTATCTTTTTTTCAACGTCCCCGGGGATGTGGTTCATATCCGGGTCGAATCGGACTACTATTTTGACGTTGACAGGGAAATAAAAATTTCCCAACTCGATCCAAAACACCCGGTTGAAACCATACGGTTACAGCCGGCGCCCTGTTATCCCTTTCCTGCCGGCACCACGTTGATCAGGGGCATGGTACAGGATTCGCAGGAAAACTGGCTGGCCGGGGCCGAAGTAAGCACAACAGTGCCGGCCTTCGACACGTTAACCGCTGCCAGTGGAGAATTTGTCTGCTATTATACCGGGCTGCGGGATGAGGATATTGTCATTAAGGAAGGAAAACGATATCTTAAAGGGGGAGAAGGAGGAATCATCCCTTTGCGGGTTCTTTACAATTCCCTGAGTGGTGGAATCGATTTAACAGAAGTAGCAGAAGGTGAGGTGACGGTGTTAGCGTCACCCATCATTTTAAATAAAACGAAAAAGCCAAAAAATAGGAGGTAAAAATGGCCGTTAATCCAGAAGCAAAATTAAACGATTTAAAGGCTAAATTGAAAGAAAGGGAAGCAGAAGTGGGTAAGCTCGTCAAGGCAAAAGAATCCTTAAGAACTGAAGTCGCGGCTTTGGAGAAAGTCGTCCGTGAAATAGACCAATTTTCAAATTCTTACAATCATGCCTTGCCGAATTTTGAGAAAAGCATCCAGGACATAGGAGATTACTTTCAGACACGCATGCCAGAAATCGAAGCAGCAGCCGGGGATAAAAAGGATGCTGTCAACAGCAAAATCGGGGAAGTGGATTCCCTCATCAAGAAAATGCAAAAAGAGCAGCGAACACTGGAAGAAAAAGTCGAAAAGTCTAAAGGCGACTATGAAGCAGCACAACAAGATTATTTAACAAAGCAAAAGGAATTCGATTCGGTAAAGGCTTTGCGCAAGACCATCGAGGACAAACTGAATGATATTAAAACATTAAGAGCATCCATAGAGAAAGAAGAGAAAGGAGAAGAGGAGACAAACACAGCCAATATGTATTTTTTAATCAAGGAACTGGATCAACAATTATCCGCTGTCAAACCCGAAATAAAGTCAGCGGAAGAGTTTAAAGCACTTTTGCTTAACGCCTGGCAGGAATTGTCTTCTGCTGAAGCAGCGGTAAAAAAGAAAGAGGAACAGATGAGAGATGCAAAAGAAAAGTATGACATGAAAAAAAAGGAATTGGAATCGATGCTGCAGAATCGCAGGAAAACAATTTTGACAGAATTAACAAACATCTAAAATAAAAGGAGGTAAACGATGCCTGAATATTTATCACCAGGGGTATATATCGAAGAGTTTGAGATCGGCGCCAGACCTATTGAAGGTGTCGGAACAAGTACGTTAGGTTTCCTTGGGGAAACCGAGAGGGGGCCTACAGAGCCCAGGCTGATTACCGGTTGGCTGAATTTCCAGAGAATCTACGGCGGCTACTTTGAAGGAAATGGCAACCCATATCTTCCCTACAGTGTCGAGGGGTTCTTTGCCAATGGCGGCTCCCGGTGTTATGTGGCACGGGTGGTGGCACGAGTGGATGATGAAAGTGCTGCGGAAAAAGCAAGTGGGAAATTGGTAAATGAAACCGGGGTAAGCTTTTTAACCGCAACCGCCGTCGGTGAAGGAGAATGGGGGAACCGGATCGCGTTTAAAGTGAGTGAGGGAACGACTAATGAAGAATCTGACGATACCCTTTTCCGGCTGACGGTTTATTACTTGAAGACCGCTATTGAGGGAGAATTACCAACAGATGAAGAATTGGATAAAGCGGATATAGTAGAAGATTTCGATGATCTTTCGTTGGACAGCTCATCCGATAACTTCTATGAGAATAAGGTCAACGGTATATCAAACTTGATTGTGCTAACAAAGGAGGATAACGATACCGGGGAAATTCCTGATTTTCCTACTGAGGAAGAAGTGGCTGCGGAAGAGAAGGAACCGATTGTAATTAAAGGTATTCTAAAAGGCGGCACTAATGGTGTGAAGGCCGATGTGACTGATTATGAGCGAGGAGGAGCGGGCACCCTTGAACCGGGAGGCAGGCAAGGGTTATTGGCATTAAACGATGTCGATGAGGTTGCGATTTTATACGCGCCGGATGCATTTAGTATCGATGGATTGCCCAATGCCTTAATCGGTGCCTGTGAGAAATTAAAGGACAGGTTTGCCATCCTTGATGCCCCGAAGGGAGAGAGTAACGTGGATAATCTAAAACCCAGGAATGATTATTCCACCATGTACGCTGCTTATTACTACCCATGGATAAAGGTTTATGATCCCCTGACCAAGCTCTACAAGACCGTACCGCCCGGTGGGCATGTGGCAGGAATCTATGCCCGCAGCGATATCGAGCGGGGCGTTCACAAAGCACCGGCCAATGAGAAAGTCAAAGGCGTAAAAGACCTGGAGTTTAATATCGGAAAAGGTGAACAGGACATCCTTAACCCACGCGGTGTGAATTGCATCCGGGCGTTCTCCGGCAGGGGCATACGCGTATGGGGTGCACGAACGCTTTCCAGCAACGCCTTATGGAAGTATATCAATGTGCGCCGCTTGTTTATCTTTCTCGAAGAGTCCATTGAAAAAGGTACCCAGTGGGTCGTGTTTGAACCCAATGATGAAAAACTGTGGGCCCGGGTCAAGCAGACCGTTAACCAGTTCTTGACCGGGGTCTGGAAAGGAGGAGCATTGATGGGCAGTGTGCCTGAAGAGGCATTTTTCATTAAATGCGACCGCTCCACCATGACCCAGGATGACATCGACAACGGCCGCTTGATTATGATAATCGGCGTAGCCCCGGTAAAACCGGCGGAATTTGTGATCTTCCGCATTGCCCAGTGGCAGGGTGGATCCGCCGCTACAGAGTAAAGGAGGAAAAAAATGGCTAGAAATGATCCGTACAGGAATATGAGGTTCCTGGTAGAAATCGATGGTATTGTGCAGGCAGGTTTTAGTGAAGCCACCATTCCCGATACCTCGCAGGACCCTATTGAATACCGTGAAGGAAATGAGATACCCACCGTAAGGAAAATCCCGGGACTCATTAAATATGGCAACCTCACGTTAAAATGGGGAATCACCGACAGTGCAATGGAACTTTACGATTGGCGTAAACTGGTGGAGCAGGGGAAAATGGGGGATGCCCGGCGTAATATTGCCGTCATCTTACAGGATGAGGAAGCAAACCCCAAATCCCGCTGGGAATTTGTCAATGCCTGGCCCAACAAGTATGATGCCCCTGATCTAAACGCCAAGGGAACCGACATCGCCATAGAAACACTGGAAATCGCCCACGAAGGTATGGTCAGGGTTAGTTAACCCTTATGGGAAATTCGAATATCGAATATCGAAATCCGAAACAAATCCAAAATTCAAATTTCCAAATGTTCAAAACATCTGTAAAGAGCTCTCAATAAATTCACTTATGCGCAAGAAGCTCTTGTTTTGAATTTAGAATTTTGGTCATTTGAATTTGTTTCGAAATTCGGATTTCGTGCTTCGGATTTATTTAACTTGAGGAGGTAACCAATGGTACTGCAAACCGAATATGAATTTTTGTTACCCAGGGGGTATGTCGATGATGAGGGCACGCTTCACAAGGACGGGGTTATGCGATTGGCATCTGCCGCTGATGAGATTCTTCCTATGAGAGACCCCCGCGTGCAAAGTAATCCCGCGTATCTCACCATCATCTTGCTCTCCAGGGTGGTCTCAAAACTGGGGAATCTCCAGGGTATTAATCCCGGCATCATTGAAAAGTTGTTTGTAGCGGATATGACCTTTCTCCAAGAATTTTACAAAAAGATAAACAGAGACGGAAGTGTGATGATGAGTGTAAAGTGTCCCAAATGCGGCGAAGTCTATGAAAAGGAGATATCTACCCCGGGGGAATGACCGGCTGTCCCCTTGAGCAACTATACAAGGAGGCAGCTTTTATCGCTTATTATTTTCACTGGGACCATGATCAGATCATGCAAATGCCCCATGCGGAACGAAGAAATTGGTGTGAGGAGATTAGCAAAATCAACCGTAAGTTAAGCGAGGAAATGAAGGATTAAAAATGACATCAACAGGAAAAAACTACCCATACATCAGTTTTAGATTCCATGTAGAAATCCAGGGCCTGATTGTCGGTGGATTTTCAGAGGTCTCCGGGCTCCAGGTGGAAACCAAGACCCAGGACTTCCGGGAAGGCGGTGTTAACGATTATCTCCATAAACTCCCCAAAGGAACCGAACAATCCAATCTTACCTTAAAACGGGGAATCACCGATTCGGATATCTTATGGAAATGGTATCAAGATGTTGTTGATGGAAAAGTTAAACGTAAAAGCGGCCGCATTATCCTCATGGATTTTGAAGGCAATGAAAAATGGCACTGGACCTTTGAAGATGCCTACCCGGTAAAATGGGTGGGACCGGACTTCAAAGCCAACAGCAATGCTGCCGCTGTGGAAACATTGGAACTGGTCCACAAGGGAATAAAAAAAGGATAACATGAATCCTCATACGTTTCACCAATGGATTACCCGTAAATACGGATTCTTCACCCAGCATTGCCGGAAGTATCCCACATTGGTCCACCTGCGCTTCCCATATAGAAAAATTTCTCTTGCACAGTACCTCTTAATAAAACATGAACATATAACCATCTTTCCACAACTCAGGGCACGTGTCTATTCCTTTAATCACCAATTCTATCTCAAGTTCAACCTGTTTTTCCCACAGTATCACCATCACCCGGCAATTCAAATTTTGCCGTTTCTAGCAGGGGTAAACACAAAGTTTACCCCTACGAAAGCACGAAAATATCCATCAGACGTAGGGGCTCGGCCTGATTTTATGTTCGCCCGGATAATTGGTAAAACTAGAATTGCCGATCACCACCTGTATTCCTCTTCAACATCCTTACGTCTACCAGACCGTTACGCTTACCACCAAATCGCTGTTGAAAAAGACCGCTATCATCGAGAAGACAGACACCACTCATACGACCGACATGTGCAGCCCGGCCATGAAATTGTCCAATTATTTCATCGATTTTACCGTCTGCAGTCCATTGGCTTCCTGGCCGGCCCTCCGGGACCTTTTGCAGGGGGAGGGTATCAGTTGGCAATTGGCAGTTGGCAGTTGGCAAGAAGAGAAGAAATGTGGAAACGAAGAAACGAAGAAACGGAGAAACGGAGAATAAAAGCTGAAGGCTTGCCTAAACGTTTGGAACCGGGTTCTATTTATCGATCCATGATCATGTCGAAAAACATTTCCCATGTGGTTGATCCTGGTAAGGAAGCCTTCTATATGGCCCGAATGGGCCTGTTTCGCGTTTTGACGCCAGGAGGAGGTCCGAGAATGCAGCTTTTACCATTTTCCGGGCGAACACGAGGTTCGCCCCTACGATCGCCCAGAGCGTGGTACAGCGGCAATAAGACGGGCGAAGGTAGGGGCGAACCTTGTGTTCGCCCTTATCCCGAATTTCGATGGTTTTTGCTATTCCCGGACAGCTTCCCAGGCGCTGCTCCGTGGGGTCAGGAACAAAACATACATCATTCTTTTGTTTCGTCGTTACAGTACTCTACGACTTCATTTCTTAGAAGGCTTTTGGAAAGCGGTGACGTTGAGGTAGACGTATTTACAAAAAAGGCAAATGACACAAACACTGCGGGGATATTGTTTAAAAAGTCACTGTCAGGAGAGGAGGGAATCTCAAAAAACAACCGGTTTACACCATCGTTAGATTATTTTACCCCGCACAGGGTATCTGTTGGTGACCGGGACCAGTCGCTTATTGAAGTTGGGAAACCAGGGTTTCCCGCGATGGACGTTAAGGATAAAATAACCAGTGAAAATATTTTCGGCAATTACGCCAGCCCGGGTATTTCTCAGCAGCAAGGGTCAAACATCGATATTGATCAGTTGACCGACCGGGTGTACCGGGTGCTGGAAGACAAAATAAGAACGGAAAAAGAAATGAGGGGATGGTAATGCTGGTAAAAGCTTTTTTAACCAGGAAGGATAAACCGTGGTTAATCGTGCCCTGCATGTTTAACCCAGAGCAGTTTACAGTAGAAAAGAGCAATCAATTTGCCGCCGTGAACATACCCGGGTTATCCGCTCCTTTATACCAGTTTGTGAGGGGGAATGCCAGGTCAGTGAGCATGGACCTTTTTTTCGACACCTATGAAGAAGGCATAGACGTGCGAATTTACACTGACCGGATAACCGGGTGGGATACAGGCAGTATGTTCAGCAAGCTGCCTGGTGCTTTAAAAGGTCTGATGGACATCGATTCCGATCTGCATGCCCCACCAGTATGTCTGTTTGTATGGGGAACCTTTATATTTCAATGCATCATTGAAAAGGTAACCAAGAAATTTACTATGTTTCACCCGTCAGGTTTCCCGGTGCGTGCCACCCTGAGTGTGTCGTTAAAAGAATACAGGGAACCCGATTTACAGATCAGGGAGTTGAAACTTATGTCCGCGGACCTGACTAAAACCTGGGTGGTAAAAAAAGGGGATAGTTTATGGTCTATTGCTGCAAAGGAGTATGGAGACCCAGCGGATTGGCGTCTGATTGCGGATGCCAATCACATCGCCAATCCCCGGGTGTTGAAGCCGGGACAGGAATTGGTTATACCCGTTAATGAATAATGGCAGCCACAAAGAACGCGAAGAACACTAAATAAAAGTTTTTGCGGGGTCCAGGGGCAGTTTTTTTAAAAAGCGCCCCTGGTCGCCGAAGGCAAAATAAGGATAAAAAAATGTCTTTAGCGAAATTATCAGCAAGCACCTTTAATTTTTATGCTCCCCGGTTTGAAGTTGAAATTGAGAGTAGTAAATTGCCCCCGGATATATCAAAGGCAATCCTCGATGTAAAAGTGGAAGAAGTACTAAACGGAGGCGCCAATTGTACCCTAACAATAAGCGAAGAGTTTGACATGGAAACCCAGGAGTTCAAATGGTTGGACCATGATCTTTTTGAAGTAGGAAACAAAATCACGATAAAAATGGGTTATGGAAGCAGCCTTGATACAATGTTTATGGGTGAAGTCAGCGGTTTGGAGCCTAGTTTTTTTGCCAAAGAGGCCCCCACTATAACCGTTAAAGGTAAGGACCTTGCCTATGACTTTATTAAGCGAAAATCTGATGAAAAGACGTTTGTTAATATGTCATACAGTGACATTGTACAAGACATAGCCAAAAAGGCCGGGTTAAACGCAAAAGTAGATAAAACAGGAAAGTATAAAGGTTCCATTTGCAAGAAAAATGATGAGAATTATTTTACTTTTATTGAAACACTTGCCAAAAAAGCAGGTGGTTTTCAATTCAGCATAGACGGAAAGACTCTTTACTTTGTCAAGCCCGGGGTTGAGAAAAAGGAACTCCTGACACTTGAATTGGGCAAAGACATCATTAGTTTTACACCCAAGTTGAATACATCCAATGTATATGCTGAAGTAGAGGTCAGGGGGCACAATCCCGCCAACCCTGGTAAACCTATTATTGGCAAGGCAACAGCCGGCAGTGAGCAGAACCAGGAAAGCGGCAAGCAAACCGCCAGCCAGATCGCCAAAAAAAAGTTCAAAGCCAAGAAAAAAGTGATTACTAATGCCAAGATTAATTCTGTAAAAGAAGCCAATAACCTTGCCAAAGCCGAGTTGGATAAAGCCAGTGCCTGTTTGATTGAAGGTGATGTCCAGTGTGTCGGCATCCCCAAGATCAGGGCAGGTGTTTGCATCAACTTAGATAAAATGGGCAAACGTTTTTCCGGCAAGTATTATGTGAGTGCCACCACTCATACTATCAATAACAGCGGTTATAAAACCAACTTTAAAGTCAGAAGGAATTCAATATGAGTATTTGTGAGCTCCTGGTAGGTGAAGAGCAATCTGTAAAACGGGTCTATGGTGTTGCCGCCGGCATTGTCACCAACAACAAAGACCCCAATAAGTTGGGACAGGTGAAAGTCAGGTTTCCCTGGCTCTCCGATAAAAATGAATCCAATTGGGTGCGGGTTGCTACCCTTATGTCCGGTAAACAAATGGGAAGTTTTTTTCTACCCGAAGTGGGTGATGAAGTCCTGGTGGCCTTTGAAAACGGTGATATTAATGCCCCTTATGTCATCGGCTGCCTATGGAACGGCAAAACAAAACCACCGGAAACCAATAAAGACGGCAAAAACAATATCCGTACCTTCAAGTCCCGCTCCGGTCATGAAATCAGGTTTGATGATACCAAACAAAAAGAAAAACTGGAAATAAAAACCAAATCCGGGCACTATATTCTACTGGATGACACGTCTTCAAAAGGAAATATTGCCATTCAAACCAAAACCGGTCATAAATTTGTCATGGATGATAAATCCGGTAAAGAAAAAATCGGTATTCAGTCTAAATCCGGACACAAATTTCTTTTGGATGATGCCTCGGGAAAGGGTAAGATAGCACTCCAGAGCAAAGCCGGCCATCAAATTGTTTTAAATGATGCATCCGGCCAGGAGAAAATTGAAATCAAAGATAAAACCGGCAGCAATAAAATTACCATTGATTCTGTACAAAAAGCAGTGAATATCGAGAGTGCCATGCAGTTAAAAATCAAAGCCAAGATGATTGATATTGAAGCCGGAATGGCCCTAAAAATTAAATCCGGGGCCATGTTGGAACTCAAAGGGGCCATGGTGAAGATAAATTAGGAAGAGTGGAATGATGGAATGATGGGTTATAAAAACAAAAAAATGATAAAAATCTCTAAACAAAAGCTTTTGCAGGGGGTCCAGGGGGGCGGTTTTCTCGAAAAGAGCCCTCCTGGCCGCCGGAGGCAAAAATGCCATTAGCAGCGCGAGTGGGTGATATGACGTCGCATGGGACGCCGTTGGGGCCTGGTCCCGGCAGTGTTACTGTACTAATTGGAGGGATGCCGGCCTGGCGCGCCTCAGCGGATTTTCATGCCTGTCCACAGGTAATACCTGGTCCTGCACCTGTTCCTCATGTAGGAGGTACGGTAGCCATGGGCAGTGTCACCGTAATGATCGAGAACATGCCCGCGGCACGCCAGGGGGACATGATCATGGAAAGTGGCCCCCCCAATTCTATTGCCATGGGCTGTCCCACGGTGATGATCGGATAGTCTTTTATTAGCCACGAAGGTACACGAAGAGACACGAAAATGACAAAAATTACAAATTACAAATCACAAAGCCCCTGTCTAAAAAAAAAGGCAGGGGCAGTCAATTCCAAATTACAATGTTCAAAATTACAAACAAAAAATCAACAAAAAGCTTTATAATTAATTCCGAAGGCAGTCATGGTTTGCATCAAGATTCTTTTAAGCTGCAAACCATGACTGCCTTAATCAAAAGCTTTTGCGGGGGGTTCAGGGTCCAGGGGGGCGGTTTTCTCGAAAAGAGCCCCCCTGGCCGCCGGAGGCAAAAATGGTTGAGGAATTTTTAGGAAGGGGTTGGACGTTTCCGTTGCAAGTGGATGATGAGGGTCATATTAGTATGTCTGAATATGAAACCGACATTAAGGAGGCTATCTGGATTATATTGAGTACGGCTAAAGGTGAGCGGGTGATGCGTCCGGATTTTGGTTGTGGCATACATGATTTTGTTTTTTCTGTTATTAATACGTCTACGCTTACATTGATAGAAAACAGTATAAAGGAGGCCTTGACCATATGGGAGCCCAGGATAGATTTAGCCAATGTAAATGTATCGACTGAGAAGATATCTGAGGGTAAATTGATAATTGACATCGAGTATATTGTGCGCAGTACCAATAACCGGTTTAACATGGTATATCCGTTTTATTTAAGAGAGGGAAAGTGATACCAGCACCAGCAGTTAGCGCCAGCACCAGCTACAAGCCCCAGCACAGAGAAAGGAGTGTAGGGGTTTGATTCATCAAACCCCTTATCGCTGGTGCTTGTGGCTGGAGCTGGAGCTGCCCCGGGCTGGAGCTTCTAAGCTATATTTGCTTTACACTGGAACTTCTGATAAAATTAGGGGCATAAGTAAGAATAAAAGAGCGATCAAACAAAGGAGCCAGAAATGAGACGGTTTCATTCTTATGGACCAATTAATAATAAATTGCATTACTATGCCCCCAGGGAGGAATTGCTTAACAGGGCATACACGCAGTTGCTGGGAGAGAACCCCTCGGAAGGCGGTCATTACATCACTGTCTGGGCCCCCAGGCAAACCGGCAAAACCTGGGTCATGCAGCAAATTCTGTTTCGCTTGAAAAAAGAGAACAAATTCGATGTACTCAAAATCAACCTTGAGAGTCTCAAGGATAAAAAAGAACCCGGTGACATTATCAATACCATCGCCCGGAAAATTGGGGAAGGCCTGAATAAAACATTCAAAGGAATCGATAACCAGGATAAGTTCCAGGAAATGTTTAAAAAGGGAGTATTAGACAAACCCCTTATTTTAATTCTTGACGAATTCGATGCCCTTATCGAAGAGGGAATCAATGCCCTAGTCGGTGCATTCAGGAATATTTATATCCAGCGAATGGATGAAATGAACAAACCCACAGGGCAAAAAACCTATCTTCTTCATGGAGCAGTGTTAATCGGGGTGCGAAGTGTCCTGGGCTTCGAAAGTCAAACCGGCTCCCCCTTTAATGTCCAGAGAAGCCTTCATGTCCCTAACCTCACCTATGAAGAGGTAGAGGGCATGTTCCAATGGTATCAAAAGGAAAGCGGACAGGAAATAGAACCAGAGGTGATTAAAAAACTTTATGAAGAAACCAGGGGACAACCCGGTTTAACCTGTTGGTTGGGAGAACTCCTCACCGAAGGCATTGAAAATTACCCCAATGATATCACCAAACCCATCCGGATGGCTGACTTTGAAAACATTTACGGGCTGGCCATCAATCTCCTCCCCAACAACAACATCCTCAACATCATTAGTAAAGTCGGCAAAGACCCGTACCGGGAGACTGTACTTACTCTCTTCAATCCCGCCAAACCCTTCAAATTCCATTTTGATAAAAAGGAGATCAATTTTCTTTATATGAACGGCGTGATCGAACCGGAGATTATACCCGGGGATACCAGTTACATCAGGTTTGCCTCACCCCTTGTGCAGAAGCGCTTATTTAATTACTTTTCCGGTGAAATTTTTAGTGAAATGGGACAACTGGTGGACTCGTTCTTCCATGTTAAAGAGGTTATCTCCCCGGACCATATCGATATCCCCATGGTACTGCAGCTCTATCAAGCCTACCTGGATAAGAACAAGACCTGGTTATTTAAGAATGCCCCCAGGCGCAGTGATATGCGAGTCTATGAAGCTGTTTACCATTTTAACTTATACACTTACCTGGATGAACTGCTGCGGGGCAAAGGTGTCCGCGTCTACCCTGAGTTCCCCACCGGCAATGGCAAAATTGATCTTATCATCCGGTACAAGAACATCACCTACGGTATAGAGTTAAAAAGCTTCACAGACCAGGCCGGTTATTATGAGTCCCTGGAGCGAGCCGCCCGGTATGGCAATCAGCTTCAGCTCCGGGACATTTACCTTGTCTCTTTTGTTGAAAGTATGGATGAGGCAAGCAAAAAGAAATATGAAACCGTTTATCGCGATCCTCAGGCTAATGTCACTGTTCATCCTATTTTCCTGCAAACCGGCAGCCCATGAAAAAGGGGAAACCACAGATTACGCAGATTACGCAGATTTTTTTATTTTTTTTCGTGTAAGTTCGTGGCTAAAACAAAAAAAGAAACTCTTCTCTGTGTCCTCTGTGGCTAAAAATAAAGGTAAAACAATGAAACAGTTAAGAAAGATCGATAGTGGATTTTCATTGGCTGTGGTTGACATTTTGGGGTTACTATAGTATGATAGAGATCAGGAGTAATCACATGGGTAACGCAGGTAGAAATAAGGACGCTGAAGCAAAAAAGAAAGAAACCCGAAAGTGGGATAGAGAAAGTCTTACGCGGACATTAATGGGCGTGCTTGAAGCCAAGAAAGGAAAAGACATTTATCACGTGATTTCATATGATGGAGACCGTTGGGGTGTGTTCCGTGAAGGGTGCAAACGGATGCATAAAATTCACGACAATAAACGGTCAGCGGTTGCTCATGCCAAACAACTGGCCCGGAGAAGTATGAAATGGTCTGTGGTTATTCATAAAGAAGATGCCACCCCTGAAAAGTATATTCATTCTGACTGATGACCTGTAGAAAATTACATCTAATCATCTCCCAAAATACATGAAAGAAAATTCAGATAACTTTGAGAAAAATGTATTCATAAATTGTCCCTTTGATACTGGTTATAGAAAAATGTTACATGCACTTATTTTTCTTATTCTTATCTTCGTGTCCTTCGTGTCTTCGTGGTGAAAAACAGCTTAGCTATTACGAAAAAAGAGGTCAATAAAAAAGGAGACAGAAAGGAAATATATTTATGATCTTTCTTTATTCGTGTCTCTTGGCGTGGCTTCGCGGCTCAAATATAGATGGAAACAAGGAGATAAGGGAATAGAAAGGAAATATACTTTGTGTTCCTTCGTGTAACTTCGTGGCTCAATAAAAGGTAGTAAAATGGCTGAAATCAGCGTGCAATCTTCAAAAACACAAAAAGGTGGAACCGATAAGAAGAACCCTGTTTCATCAAAATCAAGGGCGGATTTGTCTCAGTCTTTAGACTCACCGGTTAAACAGATTTTGTATCTTCAAAAAACCATCGGCAACTGGGCGGTAACGCGGTTGTTCCAAACCGGTGCCATCCAGGCCAGGTTTAAAATCGGCAAGCCCAATGATGTCCATGAAAAGGAAGCTGACAAGATGGCTAATGAAGTCGTGACCATGTCTGAACCTGTTTCAGCCCCTCCTGAAAAGCGCGTAGAAAAAAAAGGAAATGAAGCACCTCAAACCATGCCATTGCTTCAACGAGAAGGAGAAGAGGAAGAAAAAGGAGCCGGAACCAAACCCTTGATTCAGCGGGAGGATATAGGGGATTGGCCAAAAGGAACGTATAGGGATCCCATTCCTATTAAATGGTTTAAGAAAGAGGATGACTATCCAACCGTTGATGATAAAAAACCAAGAGAAGGCGTAAAACTCCCAGCCATTGGAGGAAGGAAAGACAGAAATCTTAGGGTCACTGATACCAACTTTAATATGGAGGGCAGGGTTGTGAAGACCCGTGATGGTCGGCCCTCGGAAAATAAGAAAATTCAGATACTTCGGCACCTTCGTGCACTCGGGACTTCGATGCCTATAAAACAGGGCGGTACCATACTCACAGAACCTGGCAATACTGCCGGTACATACCAAATAGATCATGTGCGCGATTTGAATTGGATGGGTAGGGATACTTACAGTAATCTATGGCCCGCCGAGTCGAGTGTGAATCAGGCATTCAATGCGACAAACGATCAGTATGCCCGGGCAAGGGATGGAGACGAGATAAAAGTACACGCTGTAAGTTACTGGGCAAGAAGTACTTCCAAACGATACTTCTGGATCAGTAAAGTCGTTTCCGCTCCTTCGAGTCGCGGGGCTCATGTTCATCATAAAGAAAATCCTGTGAACTCTGGCGGGGAGGTTCCCAAAAAGAAAACATAGGAGGGCGCATCAGCCTGTCAACATTTAACATTCGAGCATACTCTACGCTCTACGCTCTAAGCCAGATTGTCCGTGACAAAAAAATGGAGAAAAAAATTAGAGATAACATAAAGCACAAGCATAAAGCCACAGCATCAGCTTCAAGCCCCAGCTTTTAGTTTTTAGCTGGAGCTTGCAGCTTGCGGCTGGAGCTAAACATTGGAGATAAAAATGAGAGCAAACATTAGTAATACCAAAAAAACTGAAACAAAACGAGGGAATCTTATTTCTCGTAAGCCGAAGAAGAGATTCTCTCAAATCAAAAACTCGCCAATGGACCAGGTTTTGCATTTGCAGCGAACCATCGGCAACCGGGCCGTAGCCCGGCTAATAAAATCCGGGGCCATCCAGGCAAAACTTAAAATCGACCGGGTGTCCCGGCTGACGTTAAACCAACCCAATGACATTTATGAAAAAGAAGCCGACAGCGTGGCTGACAGGGTGATGAGCATGCCAGAGCCAAAGTAGTCATTGGTGCAGCGGAAATCCACATGCCCGGAATGCCCGGAGAAAGAAGGAATTCAAACCAAACCCCTGGCTGAGCAAATTACTCCATTGGTTCAGCGGCAGGTTGAAGAAGAAGAGGAAGTTCAATCCAAATTACAGCGCCAGGCAGAAGAGGAGGAAGAGACTGCTCAAACCAAAGCATCTCCCGGTAACACCCCGGAAGTCACTCCCAATATTGAATCCAGTATCAATGCGATGAAAGGAGGCGGTCATTCGTTGTCCGAATCCACCCGTTCCTTTTTCGAACCTCGTTTCGGCGTTGATTTCAGCCAGGTTCGTGTACATAACGACAGCAAGGCAGCCCAGACCGCCCAATCCATCAATGCCAAAGCTTTCACCACCGGAAAAGATATTGTCTTCAACTCCAGCCAATACTCTCCTGAGACATCGTCAGGAAAACAACTCATGGCCCATGAGTTGACCCATGTGGTTCAGCAGGGCCGTGTTCCATCACTGAATATGGCGCAAGTTCAAGATTCGCATCAACGGAACAATGCAGAACCCGTAATGCCAATAAAAAGTGGAACGCTTCAAGGGGAAATGATTCAAGCAGATGTTTTAGATGCATTAGCTGGCCGATTCCGCGACATTGTTACCGATCCTCTTTCTGCTGTCAATCCCATCGAGCAAATCTTTGACTCTGTAGTCATGACAAACCGAGCTATGGCGTCAAGAATCTCCATCCCCCAAACGTGGGTACGTGCCCTCAAGGAGTATTCCGCAGATAATCTCGCCGACGGTCTTGTACTCATTCCCGCTTTGGCTCGCTTTCCGAGTTTTTTTCGTGGCGGATGGATCTTGGGGCTTCAACCGAGGGCAGGATATATGACACTTGACCATTCCATCTTCGTTAGGGGGAGCTTAAATTTGAGTAAGTATATCCATGAGATGGTGCATGTATTGCAGTATAAGCTATTGGGCGTAACAGCATTTCTGACGAGTTACTTTGGCATGAGTGCAGCGACTATTGCTTACCGATGGCTGCGAAAGTTGAACACCAACCCTATGCGAAGCAATCCGCATGAGGAGCAGGCTCACAACCTCGAAGCCCGCTTCCGAAGATGGTATATGTTGAAGCACGGTATTGACCCTTATTCAATTGTTGTATGAGTTAGTGGGGTTTGGGAGTCAAGTCTTGCGTTGCAACAAAAAGCTTATTGAAAAAAGGAGGTAAATAATGCCAATAAATACCTGGACAAAGAAATTTATGTTACGACCGGTGACACATTGCAGGAGCGGATGCTAGGTGGCAGGGGGCAGGGGGCAGGGAGCAGGGAGCAGGGAGAAATAAATTACCTGGCACTATAGCACCTGGCACTATAGCACCATAGAATAGATTATCAAACAAGCCCCTATAATATCCACAAATTGGACAAAACAAGCCCTTAAAATGTCCATGAAAAATATTTTTTATGGGCTTGTTTTGTGCTATAATATCATATCCTATTTTAACAGGTGATAGTTATGATTTTGAAACGATTTAATGAAAAAGATATCGAGGTATGGTACCGGCGAAAACATCGTAAACCTTTAGTGGTGCGCGGGGCCAGGCAAGTATGCCAAAGGAGCTGAACTGCTTCGCTTGCACCGGATATTTGATTATGTCCCGTCAGCAGCCGGGGAAAAGGCTAAATACAGCAATATCGACCCCAATGAAAAAGCCAGGGAGCTCCGCAAAGCCATTGGTTTGCTGGCAAAAGCCAACGTTATTTCTTGTGTTTATCATTCCAAATGCTCAGGGCTGCCCCTAAAAGTCGGCAAAGATGATAAAGTATACAAGATGTTTTTTCTTGATATCGGCTTAATGAATCGTATTTGCGGCATTGAAAATTTACCGGTTTCTCAATTGGAAAAAAGAGAATTTATCAATGAAGGAAAAATGGCCGAACAATTTATCCAGCAGCATCTCCTTCGTATTGGCAGAAAAAATGAAAAACCGGAACTTTTTTACTGGCTGCGAGAAGGAAGAACAGTAAATGCCGAAATCGATTTCGTCATTCAAGCTGCTGGACAAATGGTTCCTATAGAGGTGAAAGCCGGGACCAGCGGTTCACTGAAATCGTTACACCGGTTTATTCATGAAAAAAAATTGAAAAAAGCAGTACGTTTTGATCTGAATCCGCCTTCTATAATGGATGTTGTTCATCAATTGACATATGAAGCTGAAAATTCCCAGGTGGCGTTTAAACTGATGTCCCTGCCCCTCTATATGGTTGAACAACTTCCCCGCCTCCTGCTTTGAAACCGGGAACCGGGGACGGTGCGTCAAAACGTCAAAAGGGTGAGGAAATAAAAAGGAGGTAAACAATGCCAATTAATACCTGGACAAAGAAATATATGTTACGACCGGTGACACACTGTAGAAGCGGATGCTAGAGGGCAGGGAGCAGGGAGAAACGAGGAAGCGAGGAAGCGAAGAAGCGGAGAAACGGAGAAGTTGAGATGTTGAGAGGATGAGAGGTTAAGAGGATGAGAAAAAAAGAAAAGGTGACAGTCGAGAATGTCTTTTCCCATTTTTCCACCGCTCAGGCACGCCATTTCCACCACTCCGGCATACCATTTCCACCGCTCCGGCATACCATTTCCACCACTCCGGCATACCATTTCCACCGCTCAGGTATACCTTTTCCACCGCTGTACAATACGTTCCTACCGCAGGAGAAGGCAGGAATTTGTGTAAGGGGGGTCGCGTCTCAACATGCTGTCCGAGAATTATATTTCCCGGAGAAAAGGGCGAATACAAGATTCACCCCTACCTAATGCAGCGCTGATCGGCCTTTGTAGGGGGTTCGGCCAGGATTTCGTGTTCACCCACAGAAAAGGATAATTATGAATTCTCGAAGAAAAGGTGACTGTCGAGAATGTCGCCCTGGTTGAAAAAGGGTACGTCTTATATTATAATACTACCATGAAACCGGAAAAAAACATAAGGAGTCGATGATGCTTGCACCCCTGGATAATGGAACGATATTCAAAACCGCCTTTACAGATAAAACCGTGTTTAAACAATTTGTAAAGGATATTTTGGACATCGATATCGAAGTGGATAAGATAGAAACAGAAAAAAAATTTGAACCCAAAATAGGAAATATAGAAATCACCCTGGATATATTCGCCGAATCCACGGATCACCGGGTGATCATCGAAATACAGCGAATCGATTACGACTATAATTTCGACAGGTTCCTCCATTATTTTATGATGGCCATCGCCCAATTGCAGAAAAGCTATGAAGAATACAGCATCGATCGAACGGTTTATGCCATCGTGGTGTTGACTGCTCCTTATAAAATCGATCAAAAAAACAATAGGCCCATAAAAGATGAAGTGATGATAACTTCATTGGACCCCAGGAACCTGGAGGATAAGGTTGTTGAAATTTACGGTCATAAATTGATATTTTTAAACCATTGCTACCGGAAGGAAAATACCCCGGTCAATTACCGTGACTGGCTGGATTTAATTTACGAGTCTATCCATAACCCCGAGAATTATCATGTTAATTTGAATAACAAAGGTATCAAAAAGGCAGTGGAGTTGATCGAGTATGACAGGTTGAGCCCTGAACAACTTCACCAGATGAAAGTCGATGCCCAACGCAAGGTAGTTCGCAAACTTGACGAGGAAAAAGCCAGAAAGGAAGGGGCGGAAACCAGGAACAAAGAAATAGCAAAAAAAATGAAAAATAAAGGGAGTGAAATCGAATTTATATCCGAAATTACCGGTCTTTCAACAGAAGAGATTGAAAAACTTTAGGCATTTACAATGCGGTAATAAGTCAACATGTTTTACATATTACAGGTCCCGGCAGAGGTGGCTTTTGATTCAAGCGTAGTATTGAAACAAAAGTAGTAATAGCTAAACTGCCCACGAAATACACAAAAAACACAAAGAATATGGGGATGCTTCTCAACAGTTGACATTTGATTTTACCTTCTTTTACCTTTGTGTTCCTTCGTGTTTTTAACCGCACTGTAAGTGCCTTCGTGGCTAAAAAGGGAGGTTGAGATTATGATTAAAGAAGAACAAAAACTTTCGGAAAAAATCCTGGATTATCTTCGCAAACATCCAGGGGCCGGAGATACAGCGGAAGGCATAACCTCATGGTGGCTGGATATGGATACGGACCAACCGTCCATTGAAAAAGTAAACCATGCCCTGGAAATTCTTGTTAAAAAAGGCCTGATCAAAAAACGCCCGCTGCATGGCGGAACTATTTTATATACGAAGGGCAGCAGGTCTGTTGGCAGGTGGCAGAAGGTGAGAAGAGAAGAAGTTGAGAGGTTGAGAGGTTGAGAGGTTGAGAAAATTTGCCCGGGCACAGAGAAAACTTCTCTGTGCTAAAAGAAAAATGGACTTACAAGGAAGAAAAATGGATTTGCAAGAGAGAAAAATGCATTTGTAAGAGGGAAAAATGGATTTGCAAGGGGAACAAATGCATTTGTAAGGGTAACAAATGCATTTGTAAGGATGAAAAATGGACTTGCAAGGAAAAAAAAGGACAGACAAGAAATCTACCAGCTTTGAACTTTTAGCTGGAGCTTGTGGCTTGCGGCTGGAGCTTTTAATGAGGAGTTAGACATGAAAGAAAATAAATTAACTTATGATATGGCAGTAGCTTCACCTTGTGCGGAATGTAAGCCTTCTATCTGCTGTTATTTTTTGCAGGTAGATGCGTTAACCACCCAGAAATTAACAGACCTGGACAAAATAAAATTCTATCTGAATTTTCCTAACATTGAAATCTGTTTGACCGAAGCATGGGAATGGATTGTCTATTACAATTATCCCTGCCGGTTTTACGATGAAAAAGAATCGATATGCCGTATTCATGATTCAGAGCAACAACCCGGGGTTTGTATTCATTATAATCCTTATAATTGTTATTATAAACGAATGAAACAGACGCGGGATAACCTCTCGAAGCCCATGATCTGGATAAACCGGGAACGGTTGGATGTTTTAACCTCTCAAATTTCCTTTGATGACCACCGCATTATATCGGAAATCCCCGGCACAGGGAAATTATATGAAATGATGGCGGAAATTCCCTACCAGGTTCCCGGCCAAAAGGAACCACCAAAAGAATATAAACCCAGCACCTCCGCTGAAGTGGTTGTAAAATCTCATCTTGATTTCAGGAATCCCTGCCGGGATTGTGATGCGTTTTGCTGTCGGAACCTGTTGTTCCCCCAGGATAAACCCACGACATATACTTCTCTTGATTTTCTCAGGTATACCCTGAGTTTTCCCGGCATTGAATTAGTCGTCTCGGATTCTCAATGGGTTGTTACAGCCAGGACCGCATGCCGGCATTGTGAGGATAACCGATGTGCTGTTTATGAAACAAATGAAAGGCCCTTGGTATGTAAATACTATAACCCGTTGAAATGTGTTCACAAGAATTATTTTGGCAAGGCAAAGCCAGATGGATTTATGCGGGTTGGGTATGAAGAATTCCACCGGCTTATGGAAACCTTTAAATTCGATGACGAAGGAAACATTATCGAAGGGCTTGGGGACGGTGCCTAATAATATAACTTTTTTGATAAACTTCTTCTCTTCTCTGTGTCCTCTGTGTCCTCTGTGGCAAATAAAAAAGGAGAGAAAAAAATGGCTAAAGAAATTCCAAAAATAGAACCGCGAAATTTTGATGATCTGCTCAAAGAATTCAAAGCGCTGGTGCCTTTTTATACACCGGAATGGCGCCTTGAAGAAAAAGGCAAAGGTGCGGACCTGGCATTGGTCAAAATATTTATCCAATTCCTGGGAACGATTTATCACCGGTTGAACCGTCTGCCCGAGAAGCATTTTATCTCTTTCCTGCATGAAATCGGCATCAAACGTATTCCCGCCCAATCGGCTTTTGTGCCCGTTACTTTTTTGCTCTCAGAAGGAACGGGGGAGCCTGTTCTTATCACGGCCGGGACCCAGGTGGCAGCCGGTGATGTGATCTTTGAAACCGAAAAAAACCTGCTGGCATCCCCGGCCAAACTGGTCAATATCTTTCACACCGATGGAGAAAAAGACGCCATTTTCCCGTGTCCAGCCAATATCATCTCCGGTGAACCGGTACTGCCTTTTAAGACAAAATTGGTCTACCCGGCCGAAGAAGGAGACACTGAAATCTTTGTCGAATCAAACCAGGACCTGGCCGAAGGGGATATTCTGTTTATCGGCTCTCCCGATGGTGAATATGGCATTGTTTCCTTTATGTCTGACACAGGCGTGACATTAACCGGGAAAACGGAATTTTTCCACGGAGCAGAAACCACGGTTCAAAAAGTAACCCACCTCGAACTCTTTAGAGGCAAAAACCTCCAGGAACATCTTCTTTACCTGGGTCATAATACCTTGTTTGAAATTACCGAAACCGCGAAAATTACCCTGGATATCCAGCCGGTACTTTTCGATATCACCGGTGTTTCCTGGCATTACTATGGTGACAACGAAGCAGGTATAACGGGTTGGCATTCGTTAAAGCCAGATGCTTCCCCGGAGGAAAATCAAATAATTCTTTCAAAAGAAAAAACAGGAGAAATTATAGAATTTGAAATCAACAGCATCAACAGCCGCTGGCTGAGGTGTACCGTGCCTTGTTCAAAAATATCCCTACTGCAGGAAGTAAAAATAGACACAGTAGAAGCCCAAATAAGCTCCCTGGAGGAAGAGGCTCCATCAGGTTCGGGCATACTGCCGGACATGGTTTTTTGTAATGAAATACCCGTTGACCCGGGTAAAATATCACAATGCAAACCGCTTTATCCCTTTGGAAAAACGCCGATATTGTACGACACCTTTTATATTGCCAGCCAGGAGGTTTTTTCCAGGAAAAACGCAGAAATTGAAATAACATTTGACCTTTCTGTGCCTGGTGTACCTGGAGTAAAAGGTGTTTTGCTTTCCTGGGAATACCACGGCGAGAATGGATGGAGTGTGATCAAAATCCTGGAAGACACTGTTGATAATTTCACTGCCATCAAGCCGACGGATTCCAACGGGGAGGAGGTCCCGGTGGTGCAGGTAAAACTCAAATTCATATGCCCCGAAGATATAATACCTATAGATGTCAATGGAAAGGAAAGCTATTGGATCAGGGGCCGGTTGCTTGCCGGAGACTATGGCCGTGAAAAGTTTGTTAAGGTACCGGGCACTGAAACCTGGGAGCCGAACTATGATGACATCAACCCACCCATCATCGTTCAACTAAGTATTTCTTACACCCATGAATTCACCCCGGAATTTTACCCCCTTGACTATTGTCTTACGTACAATAACCTGGAATTTATCGACCGGAGTACAGAGATCAAAGAACCCGGTAAATCATTTACTCCCTTTCTCCCCTGGAAAGAAACGCACCGGGTTTTTTACCTGGCCTTTGATAAAAAATTGGAAAAAGGGCCGGTAATACTTTTTTTCGCCATTGCTGAAAAGCCGGTGTCGCCGGAACAGGTTCCTACTATTCATTGGGAGTATTACAATGAAAGCCGGCAGTGGCAGCGACTGGATGTGTTGGATGCCACCATGTCGCTCACCCGCACCGGGGTCATTGAATTTGTTTTTCCCCCGGATTTCAGAGAAACCCGGATATTTGACACAACAGCCTATTGGGTTCGTGCGGTATATCTAGAGGAAGAAAAGACTGGCGCGGATGAAATAGCCATCCCTACGATAACCGATGTATTCCTCAATACTACCTGGGCGCTCCAAAGTGAAACCATATCCGCTGAAATCCTGGGTTCTGGTGACGGTACGGCAAACCAGGTCTTTTCCTTCACAAAAACACCGGTGACAACCGGTTCTGAGGAAATATGGGTCAATGAACTCAAGACCATATCCTCTGAAGAGCAAAGGCAAATCCTGGAGGAAAATCAATACCAGGTCAAACAGGAGCTGGATGAAAAAGAAAATTTGACTGAGTTCTGGATCAAATGGAAACCCATCGATAGTATTCTCAATGCCTCTTCAAATGACCGCTGCTATGAAATAGACAATGTTTCCGGTGATATAATGTTTGGTGACGGGATTAATGGAAAAATTCTACCTACCGGTACAGACAATATAAAAGCAGATTATTGCAGCGGCGGCGGCAAACAGGGAAATTTGCCTGTTTTCGAGATTACAGAGCTTAAAACGTCTATTCCTTTCCTGGATAAGGCGTTTAATCCGTTGGCTGCCGGCGGTGGAACCGATACGGAGACTATTGAACATGTGATGGAACGGGGACCGTACCTGCTGAAACACCGGAACCGTGCCATTACTGTCGAAGATTTTGAGCAGTTGGCTTTCCAGGCTGCCGGAGGTATTGCGCGGGTGAAGTGCCTGCCCAATACGAATGACAAGCGGAAATCCCAGGACGGCCGGGTAACGGTCATTGTTATTCCTCAAACCGATGAGGAAAAACCCCGGCTGTCTTTGCAAATGAAATATAAAGTAGAGCAGCATTTGCAGCAGCGTGCTGCCTATAGAATGGTGGAAAAGGATTATTTCCGGGTCATCGGGCCGGTTTATGTTAACGTTTCCGTTTATGCCTGGTTGGCAGCCACCTCTATAGAAATGGTTCCCCTGGTAGAAAAGGCTTGTTATGCACGGCTGAAGGATTTTTTAAATCCCCTCAGCGGCGGCAGTGAAAAAAGAGGTTGGGATTTCGGCAAAATTCCCTGCTTTTCTGATTTTTACGCCCTGCTGGAAAAAATCAAAGGCGTCGATCATGTGGTTGACCTCCTTGTAAAATTAAACCTCCCTGACCCAGAGAACACAAACGCCGGCCTTATATCCGAATATATACTAACGCCTGAAAACCCTGAGGATTTCCCCATGCCCCCATATGCAGTCATATGCAGCGGCCGGCATAAGATAGAAGTCAGTGTGTAGGGGGAACCACGAAGGACACGAAGGGACACGAAGAAAAAGAAGAAACGGAGAAACGATGAAGAAAAGATTGTAGGGGCACGAGGCATCGTGCCCTTTGGCAACAGGTATAGGGCCACCGCAGCCAATTTAATTATAAATTGTCAATTGTTAATTGTTAATAATTAATGATCAATAAAGGGAGTATCTACCATGTCATTACCAATACCAAAACTGGATGACAGGACGTTTGCAGAGCTGGTGGAAGAGGCGCGGAAATTAATTCCTATTTATACGCCTCGATGGACCAATCACAATCTCTCGGACCCGGGGATGACGCTGATGGATCTGTTTGCCTGGTTGACGGAGATGCAGCTCTACAACCTGGACTTCATTAGCGAAGCTCATCTTTTGAAATACCTGGCTCTCCTGGGGATGAGGCCCCGGCCCGCTTCTGAGGCCAGGGTGGAACTTCAATTAGAATTAAACGGCGACGAGTCAAACGTTTGTATAACGGTCCCCAAGGGCACGCACTTTAAAACCGATTCCTCCACGTTTGCTCTAACGTTTGAAAGTGAAGAGGAGATTGAAGTCATTCCCATAGTATTAAAAAAGGTGGTGAGTTATTCCAATTACCGGTTTATTGATGTGACGGGATTCAATGACAGTGCTAAAACCTATTTTCATGCGTTTGGAGAGCATCCCAGGGAAAGGGATGCGCTTTACCTGGGGTTTGATTTGAAAATATCGCTTGAAGACCTGGCCGGGAAGACGTTAAGATTAGCTGTTTATCCGTATGAAGATGATTTACCCCCTGTGGGTGAGGGCCTGCCCGGCGAGGATAAATCAGACCTCTGCGTTTCCCCCGCCGCTGAAGCCGTATGGGAAGTATGGAAGAGCGAAAATAAGGATAATGGAGGTAATGGTGATAATGGGAATAATGGGAATAATGGTGATAATGGGGATAATGGGGATAAGGAGGGATGGGTACCGCTAACCGTGACCGCGGCGGATGAAAATGTTCCGGTATTATCGCGCCAGGGATTTTTATCTTTTGATTTCCCGGAGGGTGTTATTAAACTAATCCCGAATGAATTCCCCCAGAATCTCAAAGATGAACTTAAAGAGATTGATCTGCTTTTGTGGATCAGGTGTCGTCTCAAAAAGGCCGGTTATGAAATTCCTCCCAGGATCGACCGGATACTGCCCAATGTGGTCTCAGCAGTGGAGGGTGAAACCCTGGAAGACGAATGGGAGAGTTCCGGGCTGCCCCACCAGGTATTTAAAACCCGGAAATATCCCATTGTACCAGGGAGTCAAACCATAAACATAGAAGACGCAACATGGGAAGCCGTTATGGATTTTGATGTTTCCGGTCCCGGTGACCCCCATTATGTCATGGAACCCACAAAAGGGGAAATCCGTTTTTCCAATGGTATTAATGGCGCCATTCCCACCAAAGGTAAGAAAATAACCATCAGTTACCGCAGCGGGGGCGGCATAAAAGGCAACATTAAAGCCAACACCATTAAAGGAACCGATGTATCCGGGATTAACGTTGACAACCCCTACCCGGCTTATGGGGGTGAGGATGCAGAGCCTGTTAAGAATGCCTATACCCGGTTAAAAAGAAACCTGGGAATTTCTTACACGGCTGTCACGGCAGGGGATTACGAATATATTGCTAAAGCAACCCCCGGTCTCAGGGTTGCCAGGGCCAGGGCAGTGATTATTGGTGATGATGGGGTTCAGAAGTCGACAGGCAATCTCAATGAAGAGATTCCATTTAATGAAGTGATTGTTGTTGTGATCCCTTACAGTTTTTTAGAGAAACCCCTGCCCGGTGAATCATTCAAACAGGCAGTATGCAGGTACCTGGAGCTGCACCGGCTGATTGCCACTGCGATAAAAGTGAGTGACCCGGATTATGTGAGGGTTTCGGTAACCGGTGAAATCAAGGTCAAACCTGGTTACGACGCGGAGCAAATTAAAAAACGAACCAGTGACGCATTGGATCATTTTTTATCGCCCCTGAAACGGGAGAGTGGTGATAATGAATGGCCTTTTGGCAGGGCTGTTTATTGTTCTGAGATAAATGAAATCCTGGAAGGTGTGGAAGGAGTCGATTGTGTCACAGCTATTTCCCTTTATGCTTCAGGAGGTTCATTTGCAAGACGGGAAGGCAATATTGAAATTGGTCCGTTGAGTCTTGTTTATCCCGGGACTCATGAAATCCGGGTTATCGACCCTTATGAAAAATGCAGGGTAACTGAAGAGCAGAGCCAAAACGATTAACTGTTTTTTTTACTTAGTGTTTCTTCGCGCTTTTTACCGCATTGTAAATGCCCTTCGTGGCTAAAATCAGGAGATAACCAATGAACAATGATGAAACGAAATTTTTTGTAATCAATACGGAGCATCTCTGGGAGGAGTATGAAGAAATAGTTAAACTCCTGGTAACCGGGGAGGGGATATCTCTTACCAAATCCAGCGATTATTCCTATGTAGAAACATTTACCCCCCGGCCTGATATTCCCCTGTCACTGGACCGCGATGTTTGCGGTTTATTTTATATACTCTATGAATCTAAAAAGACTATATTTGTTTATGATATTAAGAACCAGGAGTCCTGGTGGTTTGAGTGTCTCTCCTTTAAAAATCCCCGGTCTATTGCTGTAAGCGATACGGATATATATGTAATCGACATTGAGGATCTCACCGTTCCCGCTGAAGAACCGCCGCCGGAACAACCGGAACAACCGGAGCCGCCCTATTCTCCGCCCCCACCGCCGCCCCCACCACCTCAGCCGCCCCATCCGCCCCATCCACCTTATCCACCTTATCCACCTTATCCCCCACAACCACCGGAACCACCGGGACCACCGGAACCACCTCACCCGCCTCACCCGCCTCACCCACCGCGTCCGCCGAAACCGCATCATCTGTCCCATCCGTCCTATTTGTATAAAGATCATGATGGCGATACTGATCAGGATGTTGACAAAAGAAAGTGGAAACTTTACTGTCTGGCCCGGGTGAACGGACAGATTCGTTGGGAAAGGGAGGTTCCACCCGGTGCCAGGATTGCCGTCCTGGATCAAGTTCACCTCTATGTCCTGGACACAGATAAAAAAGAGGTTTTCAAATTATTCCGGGGATGTGAGTTAGATGATGGAAAGATAATGCTAACGGATGAGAAAGATCCGCAATTTTCGCTGGATAAGCCCACGGATATTGCCTCGGACCGGGAGGGTAATTTCTATATCCTGGAGGGTCAAAAAAAGGAAAAGGAAATATTAAAGTTTGATCGAAGTGGTAAGCTCATCCAGACTATTTCAATCCCATTTAAGGAGGATGTTGAATATTTGAGCCTGGCGGTGGAAAGCAGCGATAACATATTTCTCGGTCTTGCCGGCGAAACCGGCGGTATTATTCAATTGAGCAAAGCGATAAAATACAAGGAACAGGGCACCTACATCAGCAAGATTTTCGACAGCACCATGCTGGGTTGCCGCTGGCACCGGGTGGTATTGGACGCTCAAATCCCGGCCAATACCCGGGTCATGCTGTCTTATTCTACCACTGACAACAAAGACGATGTTAATAAATCGTTTGGGAATGAATCCCTGAACCCGGTAGATGCCCTGATGACCGGGGTCATTGGCCAGTATCTGCGTTTCAAGATAGAATTGTTCAGCGATGAGACCTGTAAAAACACCCCGTTGATTAAACAACTCAGGGTTTATTTCCCCAGGGTCACGTATCTCCGCTACCTGCCCGAGACCTATCAAGAAAATGAAAAAAAGCGGGAATTCCTGGAACGTTTTCTCTCTCTATTTGAGACCTTTATGTCCCGCAGTGAGGAGCAGATTTCTGACTTTAGCAAATACCTGGACCCTGCGGCAGTGCCGGGGAAATTCGTACCCTGGCTTTCGTCGTGGCTGGCCATTGCCCATGATGAAAACTGGTCCCTGGAGAAAATACGCCGGTTGATTCAACAGGCACCGGGGCTTTACCGGATTCGCGGCACCCCACATATCTTGCGTCAAATTATCAACCTGTTTTACGGCAAAACACCTATTATTGTCGAGCCTTTTCAATTCAGGTGCATAAAAAATAGCGACATCATAGAGCTGATGAAAGATCTTTTCGGGTCCAACGCCTATCGGTTCACGGTGCTGGTGCCGCCCCGCTGGCACGACCCTGACAGCCCGCTAAAAAAAGCCAGGGAAGTTACCGCCGCGGAACGCAATACCCTGCAGCGCATCGTGGACACAGAAAAACCAGCCGATACCACCGGTACGCTGCAAGTGCTGAAACCATCGTTCTATCTTGATTTACATACTTATCTCGGTATTAACACCCTGCTTACAAAGACAGAATTCGTACTGGGCAAAACTTCTGTCATTGGCAGGGATACGGTGATTTATGATAAAGAAAAGGCCGGGCAACTGGGAAGAAAATCCAGCATCGGCTTAGATCTAACATTAACATAAATAGTTCATAGCGTAACAGCTAAGCTGCAAGCCCCAGCTTCAAGCCCCAGCATCAGCTTTGAGCTTTTAGCTGGTGCTTGCGGCTTGCGGCTGGAGCTTAACAAACAATAAGGAGGTACTGAAAATGTCGGATACGAATGACAGCAACACAAGTTACGGAGTAGTGTCGCAATTTCAAAGAAACAATTATTTCTACAGTAAATTAATGGCTGTGAGGGATTTTGAAGATGAGCAGCATTACATGAATGATAAGCGGCACCTACTTAATCGAATGATCAACGGGTTTGGGATCGTTTGTGGTTTAGAGGAAGTGGGAACTCCCATTTCAGATGGAAATATAAAAATCAAATTCAATTCGGGGGGCATGGCTATCGACCGTCAGGGCAGGGAAATTGCTTTCCCTGTCGGGTTAGAAAAGGATGTCCTTTTAAAAAAGCCCCCAGACGAAGGGTCCCAAGACACCTACATCCCCTTAAACGTCGATTCGATGGGAAATGATGTGTATTATTTATACCTGGAATATAAGGAGGGGAAAAGTGAAATGGTCATCGCCGTGTCGGATGATTCCGGTTCTCAAGAATCCTGCAGTTACAACCGGGTAATCGAAGATTTCCAGGTGGTCGCTTCCGAAGAAGAGCCGAAAGTCCCCACCATTTCCTGCCCGCCCCCCTATAGTGATGACATTACCGCGGAAATAGACAAGCAGGGAGTGAAAGAATGGCTGCAAAAGGAAACATCCAATTTATGTTCAACACCCGAAGAAGAAAGGGTCTTTATTTTAGCGTTGAAGCTTGTTGAGCAAGATGAAACCTCAAGTGCAGGGCCTGTGGTTGACCCGGTAGAAACAGCCAATCACCTTTCATTTGTGGCCAATAACAGGGTATTGTCAGAGTTGTTGGCCTGCCATCTGGCCGATTTCACCAATCCTCATAATGTTAAAATGTCTCAATTAGAAGATTTTAATGCAAACAATCACAAAATCACTAACCTTATAGATCCAACTGAGGATAAAGATGCTGCAAACAAAATATATGTTGATGAAAAGATAGCAGACGCTGAAAAAACCGGGGGAACAGTCAGTTCATCCTCAGATATTGAAAATGTGACAACCGAACACACCAGGCAGTTAAACGTGAGTTATAACTCCACGGCAAGTGGTGATAGGTCCCAGGTAAATGCCAGTGTCCGCTCCACGGCAAGTGGTAGAAGGTCCCAGGTAAATGCCAGTGTCCGCTCCACAGCAAGTGGTATTAGGTCCCAGGTAAATGCAAGTCGGCGATCAGAGGCAAGTCATACAAGCTCCCAGGTTAATGCGAGTCTGAGAGTAAAAAGTGGAAAAGATTACACTGTTTGCGGTGGATATACATATAAAACAGAAGGCGGACCATCTCGCGGTAATAGGAAATGGGAGCTTAATTCTCAAAATGGAGATTTTACTTACCTGGGAACTCTTAGAACTACCCTTTCCGGTTATGGTGAGTATTTTGAGAATTTAATAAAAGGTGTGATCGATATGGGGGTGCTTATCGCATTGGAAGGCGCAAACGTCAGGCCGGCAAAAAAAGATGAAGATTTTATCGGTGTGGTATCCGGAACAGCCGCCATAAGACTTGGCGACAGCCCCTTTTGCTGGCAGGGCAGGTACATGAAAGATGAATGGGGACGGCCTGTTTATGAAGAGATCAAAGACCCGGAATGGGAGCCCAAAACCGTGCCCGATGAAAAATGGAAACCAAAAAAAGGACAAACCGAAGCCGATCGACCCATGATACCAATAGAGACCGAAAAAGACCGGCCAATCATCCGCGTTCAAAAAGAAAATCCGGATTATGATCCCAAAAGAAAACAGGAACCTCGCTCGGAAAGACCGAAAGAATGGACCCTGGTGGGATTGCTGGGTCAGGTTTATGTTCGCTGCGATGATACGGTTAAACCCGGTGATTTCGTTAAAAGCGGCAGCAAAGGAATCGGGACAATGTCCGAAGAAAAGACAAAACTAAGGGCAATGAAAGTAACCAAAGCGTTTGATGGCAACTATGCCATTGTGTATTGCCTATTGAAATAGCACCAGCAGTTAGCCCCAGCCCAGGCGAAAGGATTTTTAGCTGGTGCTTGCGGCTTGCAGCTGGAGCTTAACTAAATATAAGGAGGTAATGAACATGTCGGATACGAATGAAAACAATAAAGTTTACGGGGTGTCGCAATTTAAAAGAAACCGCTATTTCTACGGTAAATTGTTATCTGTGATGGATTTTGAAGATGAACAGCGTTACATGAATAATAAGCGGCACCTACTTAATCGAATGATCAACGGGTTTGGGATCGTTTGTGGTTTAGCGGATGTGGAAATTTTTGCTGAAGATGGAAATATAAAAATCCAATTCAACTCAGGCGGCATGGTCATCGATCGGTGGGGGAGGGAAATTGTTGTCCCTGTTGGGAAAGAAAAGGATGTTCTTTTAGAAGGGCCCGCTGAAACCCCATTAACTGCTAGTTTAATGGGAGACAGCACGTATTATTTATACCTGGAATATAAAGAGCGGGAAGGCGAACTGGTCAGGTCTGCGTTAGAGAATACCGGTTCTCAAGAATCCTGCACTCCCAGCCGGATAATCGAAGATTTCCGGGTGGTCGCTTCCGACAAAGAACCGGTCATCCCCACCATTTCCTGTCCGGCCACCTTCGGTGACATTACCGCGGATGATGCCAGACAGAAAGTAAGAGAATGGCTTCGAGAGAAAACGTCCAATTATTGTACGGAACCTGGAGAAAACAGGGTCTTTATTTTAGCGTTGAATAAGATTACCTCTGACGACAACATTGTCAAAGTAGTAATTGACTGGGGAGGAACCGCCAATTACGTTTCATTTGTGGCCAATAACCGGGTGTTGTCAGAGTTACTGGCCTGTCATCTGGCTGATTTCACGAATCCTCATAAAACAAAACATTCCGATATTGTCGATGTGCTTGCCGTCGAGCCCGAAACAGCAGGTACCGATAGGGTTAAACATGTTTCCAATGAGGATGCCGGGAATTGGAACACTGCCTTTGTTCATTCCAACGTAACGGATAGCAACCCCCATCAAACAAAACATTCCGATATTGCGAATGTGCTTGCCATCGATCCCGATACACCCGATCCCGATAGAGTCAAACATGTTTCCAATGATGATGCCAAGAATTGGAACCTTGCCTTTGATCATTCCATCGTAACGGATAGCAACCCCCATCAAACAAAACATTCCGATATTGCGAATGTGCTTGCCAT
>JABAOH010014508.1_pt1 | contig 47765 bp, 41 predicted proteins | sample 7062181 | NCBI WGS metagenome assembly JABAOH01 (sample SAMN14538630, study PRJNA623070) | marine sediment metagenome | biome: marine biome [ENVO:00000428]; feature: marine pelagic biome [ENVO:01000023]; material: deep marine sediment [ENVO:00002113]; isolation source: pool of 5 deep marine... | reverse complement strand
CCCGTGTTGAACCCTTAATTGATCAAAGGGTGTGAAGTAGGCAGCCAGAAACACAAGAACCAACAAAACAAAAATCCATTTATCCTTCATGTTAAATTTCTTGTTCGCTTGTCCTATTTACTAGTCTTTCTGATGTCTTCTTTCAGGCAAGTTTCTAGACGAACTGCATCTTCTTGGATTTCCTTTGAATTTTTCAACTCTCTCTGTATTCCTTTCAAGAGATACCCGAAGTTTTCTCTAATTGTGTCTGGGATTCTGTATATGATCCATTTCTTATCCCTGGAATCTTCGACTAGATCTACATCTCTCAATATGCGCAATTGGTGGGAGATTCTTGACTGTTCCATTTTTAGAATAAAAGTGAGCTCGCAGACACAGAGTTCTTTTTTCAGAAGAAGCATTATTATCCGGAGCCGGGTAGAGTCTGAAAGAGCTTTAAGAATCTTTAATGTATCTTTCATTTTAAATTAACATATGAACATATTATCATATAAAGTTTTATATTTTATGTCAACCTTGGTGTTGAATAAAGTTTAACTCAGCAGAGGTTAGATCTCGATCTACAACTTTTTAAAGTGGTAATTGTTGAGGTGTTCGCTACAGGCGGTTTATAGCGATAAAAAAAACCCAATGAGTTAAAAGTCCAGACCTAATCCCTATAATTATTTCTTGCTTTTTATTATCTTAAACAGACCAATGGTCATGAGGGGAATGATAAACACAGNNACCAGAGGTCTCAGTTGGCGTGGCATTTCTTTTCCCCTGGCCCTGAGGCTGGATTGGATTCTCTCATTCACGGCATGGATAAAACCAGTTCCGGTTTCGATCAAGGTCCCAAAAAGAACGATCTGGAACACTATGAGCAGGATAGGAACACTGATTTTGTGAAGGACAAACACCGCCGGCACCTCTTCGGGAAGAACACCTGGATACTGGCTGATAGTAGCTATATAGAACAATAATCCAGGAAGAATGCCGATAATTCCTCCCCAAAAGCCTGCCCAAAGAGCTTCTTTTCGGGTTTCTATATGGGAAAGGCAGAAAAGAACAGCTGGAATAATAGCCATATTGTAAAGAGCGTATTTGAATCCTCCTAATGCCCATCCAGGAAGAACATCAGCGTTAGTAAAGTTTTTCTGGATTTCGGGAGCAAATTTTATAAAGGCCGCGACGAGAAAGGTGCCGTAGACTAGGTAGAGGACGATTGACCAGCTAGACAGAAATTTCTCGATTAGACCGCTTCCCTTAAAGGTTAGAAATCCAATAGCCAAGAGCATGCCCATGACCCCGACCAGATAAGGAAAACCAAAATTATCTCGAAGCAGCACTCCAGCCGCAGAGCCTATGACTGCCAGAACCAAGAGCAGGGCGATGAGGTATAAGATTTCAAAGATGAACCAATAGCGCCCAAGCAATTTCATGAAAAAGCTCCGATAATCGTAGGCGCGGAAAAAGCGAGAAAACTCAAAGGTCACTGCCAGCATCAGGGACCACATCAAGGTCGTTATGAGCATCATTCCTAGCAGGCCTCCCAAAGGCCCATAATTCAGAAAATACTCGACGATCTCCCGTCCTGTTCCATAGCCTCCAGCGATGACCACGGATTGGAAGACAAATCCCGGAAGCAGGTATTTCTTAAAGAAAGAAGATCCGATAAAAAGCATTGACCTACTAAATTCTTTGTCCATTTTTCTAACATAATTCTTCCCCCAATACAATCTCCAAGAGAAATGACTTTTTTTTCCTCTTTTTCGGGAAAAGAAGTATCGCTTTTTTAGATTGATAAGTTTGTAAAATCAAAAGAAAATTCATATAATTCTGGATTAAGTGTTTGAAAATCGCAATTTATTTTCTGCTTCAAATTTCTGTAGCTAAATTTCCTTGTACAGAACATGAAGCTTCAAATGAACGAGGCAAGACAAAAACAAATACGCTCGATAACTCTGTGGGGAGCTTTAGCCAATGTATTCTTGATCATCATAAAGCTAGTAGTGGGGGCATTGATCAGGTCTTCGGCTCTTATTGCTGACGGCGTTCATTCGGTTTCGGATCTAGCTACGGATTTTGTTGTCCTGATCGGGACAAAATTATCTCATAGGCCCCCTGATGAAACCCATCCTTATGGCCATAGCAAGCTAGAGACTATTGCCTGCCAGATCATAGCCCTTGTTCTCTTGGTTGCAGGTCTGGCCTTTATCTGGTCAGCGGCGTCTTCCATCCTTAGGGGCAAGGTAAACTATCCCGGCGTATTGGTATTAATAGTGGCGGCTGTTTGTGTCACCACCAAGGAAATTCTTTTCTTCCTGACGCGTAAAGTTTCGAAAATAACCCAGAGCCCTATCCTGTATGCCAACGCCTGGCATCATCGGTCAGATTCATTTTCTTCCCTGGCAGTTTTAGTAGGGGGTGTGGCAGGCTTGTCAGGCTGGGGGTATGCTGACCATGCGGCAACGATCATTGTTGGCGTTATGATCACAGCCGTAGCCGGAAAAATCCTGTACGAAGGACTCATAGAGCTTTCTGAGCATTCTGCTGACCAAGACTCTATTCAGGTCATACAGAAAGTGCTTTCAGAGAGAAAGGATGTTTTCCACTGGCATGAGTTGCGGACCAGGAAGATGGGAGCCGAGTTATTTGTCGATGTTCATATTCTGGTTGATTCAAAACTATCGGTTCTGGAAAGCCATAACATATCGATGAAAATCGAGGATGAGATTAAAAAAAGATTGTCCCGACCTGTAAACACCCTGATTCATGTGGAACCCCATGTAGAAGAAATGCACCGAGGGGAATCTTAGAAACCGATCTTTACGCCTACCCGAACGCTGAAGCCTGAGAAGTCAATACGAGATATTCTGTAATCCATGTCTTTCTCCTCTTCAACCACTCGAATTTTTTGAGCATAGAAAAAAGTCGAATCTTCTCCTAAATCTTCTCCTCTTCCAGGGCCCATGCTTGCGAATACCTCGTTTGTAATATCTTGAAGAGAAGTTGTAATCTTTTTAAAATCAGCGAATCTATAAAGGGCTTCTATTAAGAAAAAGATATTCTCGTAGAGGGCAATATCAACACCCGCTCCTGCATGAAAACCGATAGCATTGTCTTTGCTTTCAAATCTCCAGAGGAGCCTATTGGCAATCATTGCCGGGTTGATGTCGGCAGCATAATTTTCTTCGATCTCACCGGCTCTTATGCTGCTCAGATAATAACCAATTCCTCCCTGAAAATTCACTCGGAAGGAAGGGTTCAGGGGAAAGGTCAACACTGCTGTCAAGTAAATAGGCGTAATATCTGAATTAAGTTCTGGAGTCAGGGTGAAATTTTCTACGGGTTCATTCTGGCCCTGAGGGATGAAGAAGCCTGCAGTTCCGTTAAGCCTTCTCGATACATACCCAGTTCCCAAAGATAAGCCGATGTTGGGATGGAGTTGATAGATCAATTCTAAAGCCAAATCCGTTCCTGGGTTGGGTTTTTCTCCTTGATAAAGAGTGTAGTCATAGAAATCTGGATTCAGATGCCAGGCATCAATAATGCTTCCTCCAGAAGAGAGACCAAAGGTCATTTTCACGAAGAGTCGTTTCGACTCCAGTCTGAGAGGCCAAAGCAGAAGAAGACCAAGAAGGATTGGAAAAATAAATTTTTTCATTTCTTGTCCAATTCTCTAGCTCATCATGGAATCATAAACTGCTCTGAATGAGAAAATATTTTTTCATGATGTGATTACGAAAGCCTAATTCTTTCATTTATACTACCTAAAAGCAAGGTTTGTGCCAGAAGGGAATTAGGGGAGCAAGCAAAATCTCAGGACGTCTTATGTACTCCATAGAGGACAAATATGAAATGAGATGACAGAATAAAATAAGTGTCTATGGATACTCCAATACACCGGTCTGCATAATCATTTTCCATCCATCGTCCGTCTTGGTATAAGCCTTACACACTCTTCCCATCCAGTGATTTTTTTTGCCTTTTGAATCGACCCAAAGAGTATCTATATCAACCACAGCAAAGGCACCATCGCCTTGTTCTGAAATGACAATTCTTTTAATTTCTCTCTTATTACGAATGAGCTTATGGGTATCGAACAATTCCTGCCAACCATTTTTCCACCTCTCAAAATTGAACCTTCCCTGGGTAAGAACCCATTCCATCGGGTCGTGAGCTTGTGGCGTAGGCGGCCAGGGCCAGACCATATCCGGATGAAAGATGGTCAATAATAGGTCCACATCTTGAGTATCCCAGGCTTGAGTTTCTCTATTGACCATCTCTTCAATCTCTCTTTTTATCCTATCCACTTTATTTCCTCCTGTTAGAACTAGTATACCTTATTTAGCAAAACTTTCTATCTTTTCAACAGAGGAAGGAAAGGATTGTCAAGGAAAACCTAGGGGATATTTCTTAACAAGATCAATTAGAGACAGTCCTGCTCAAGCCCATCGTCTCTATAATGGATTTCCTTCTCTCGTTTCAATTTTCTGGTGAGAGCTTGGGCTATAGGATTTATGGCTTCTGGAAGGCTCTTACTTGGTGAGGCTGGCAACGATCTCTTTCACTCGATCGTTGAACTCCGTGGGACGCTCTAGCATCGGATAGTGGCCCATGTGTTTCATGATGACCGCATCGAAATCGGGCTTAACTTTTCTATTCGCCGTCATATCTGTGGGATAGAGATCGCCGTTGATAACCCGGACCGGCACGGTCAGGCGGCTGACTGCAGCGCCCTGATCATACCCGGCAAGCGACAGGAGCATTGCGTGGGCTGCTTCGGGCGAGGTCCCGGCCATGCGGCTTTCAGCTTCTGCTATGAGGGCCGGATCAGCATCGTCGTGGAAGAGCATCCGGACCATCTGTTTCAAGGCACCGGCAAAATCGCGCTGGAAAAGCTCTGCCCTCTCTTTTGCCTCCTTGGGCTTAATCTGATTGTCGAGTACCTGGAAGGTATCGACTCCGACTATCCCAGAGACCCGGTCGGGAAGGAGGAGAGCTGCTTCTATGGCCACCGGCCCGCCCAGAGAATTGCCGAAGATGATGACATTCTTCAGTTTTTCCGCCTCAATGACGGCCTTCACGTCAGCGCCGAATTCCGGAATTCCCCATTTTTTCCGGTCGAGTCCTGACTCTCCATGGCCAGGAAGGTCGAGAGCGATGACTCGATGAAGACCGGCGAACGCCCTGAGTTGTTCCTCCCAGAATGTACGATCCGCCAGACCGCCATGGATAAAAACGAGTGCCGGATCTCCGGCACCGGCAGCAGAATAAACGATCGACACTCCGTCCTTGGCCAAGCATGTTTTTCTTTCGATTCTAACATCCATAGATTCTTCTCCATATGCACCGGTCGCCATAGCCAGCAGAGCCATGACCACCAGCGTTCCGAAACAAACGAGATGACTCATAATACGCATATTAACCTCATCCGACAAGTATAGAATTCTGTGGGGAGAAATTCAATGCCCCTTCTGTTATTGTGCCACCTTCTTGACATCTAAAGAATTGTAAGCTGACAGTTCGGCCAGGGCATAATTTATGGCAAGCTTGATTCTTGTTTGATAGCTTGCTTGAAGAGACTCAACCTCTACCTAGTCTCAAGTGATATATGTATTCTCTTACACAAATATTACACAAATTTTGTTTACTCTCGCACCCTACGGCTTAATAGTGCTTAATATCTTAATGGCTCAATAAAACGTTTAAGTCGTTGACACAACAGAGAGATATCTGATATTCTGGCAGTTCCAAACCCTGGTGGCGCTATCGTCTAGGGGACTAGGACAGGTGGTTCTCAGCCATCAAACCGGGGTTCGAATCCCCGTAGCGCTGCCACACCTATTTCCCTGGAAATCAAGATTTTCAAGTCTCTCCTATATTCAACCTCTATGCCGTAATTTCAGCGCTAATTGATCATTTTTGTTGTATATTTGATGAATGGGAATGATTCTATTTGTAGATAAGAAAGCGAAACAAGACTCCTGAATCAGCTGCTTTCAATCAGCTCTGGTGTGTAGCGTTTCCTGCCCATGTCCCTCTCCTTTTAACTTGCAAAATTTTACCACAATAGCTGGGCTGATATTAGGGGAGCAGTTCAAGTTAATAAGCAAATGATTGAGATTTTTCACATTAGCGACCTTCATTTCTGAATGAATAAGACATGGGCAAAGAAGGCTGAATTTCTTCTGAGATGGATCAAGGAAAAATTCTGGCACCTTAGGAGGCAAGCTTGAATCTAGAAGAAGTAATAAAGGATACCTACGGCAAATTGAAGTTGAGAGAGGCTAATTTTGGTGTTCAATGTTTTCGACTTCGGGCTTAAAAAGAAGTATTTAACGTCTAAAACCAAAGAGAGATTCCGAGCGACCTTATATTCAAAAGTTTCTACTCCCCCAGCCCATAATGAAGAAATCTTTTCCTCAAGATAAGCTTTAGCCTTAACATTTATGTCCGCGCTGGTGAAAGGCGATTGTTCCTCCATAGAGATGTCCTCTAGGATGTTTACTTTTCCGAATGAAAAACCGATGACCGGACCTAACCAAACTTCATATTTCTTTCTTTTCAAGACTGAGAAAAGCGGAGAAACAGAAATGTTGAATAAGTTGCCCTTTAGGCTATCGTCAAAGGTATAATTTCGAGGACTTTCTGGAAGGAAGGGATGGGGAAGGGTCACCTGAAAACTGCCTTCGTTTTTAAACGTCAGATAACTGAGATTCAGATTTCCTTTGACGAGGGTATTTTTTATCCAAAAAAATCGGCCGATATTCAGGTCAAAGAGCAGGCTAGTCTTTAATTTATAATTCTCATCCAGACTGCCCTCTTCGCCGTAGAGAGTAAAGGTGCTTTGACCTTTAAAAGTAGGACTAGCATGCACTCCCACACCGAACGCTCCTTGGATAAAATAATTATGCTCAAGAATTTTTGGCGCTCTGGGAATAATTTTTTCTTTGACGACTTCAGGAGCTTCTTCAGGGGTTTTATCTTTTTCTGCTTCCACCTCTTCTACCTCAGGAGGCTTCTCTTCCTCTGGAATCACTTCTTCAATCCATAAGGCGATCTTGATGCCACCTTCAACTGAAGTTACTCTGTAATTGGGAATTCTTTCAGCCAGTTCAAAAACGATTCGAACAACCTGAGGTTGAAAGAAGCCAACTCTCATCCCTATGATTCTGATGATTCCGATGTCAACATAAGGCCCGACTGAAATCTTCTGGATCGGAAACAAATCAATAGCTAGCTGGGGCGGATCACTCGTTCTAAAGTATTCGTAACGAAATTCTCCATCCACGACAACAGTGAATTCTATTTTATCTGCCTCGACAATCTGAAAATTAATCTCCTTTAATTCCGTTACGGATTCAGCCGTTGATTCCTCTTGGGAATAGGCTGTCGATATCGTCGAAATAAAAGCTAGAATTATAATGATTACTAGAAATTTCATTGAATCTCTCAAAGCCGCCTCCTTTATTAGCTCTTTGCATGCGAAAAACATATACTTATCCATTTATTGAATTGTTGAAAAAGAAAATAAGGAAGCCTGTAAGACTATGTTCTAGAATGTATCCAGATTCTTATTCCTTAATTTCATGGATTTCAACTTTTCTTTCTCGTCAAGAGGATAATATATTGTTCTAATATCTCTCTTAAATATAAATCCCACTTCTCTCATTTCATTCAATCTGCTTTCAGCTTCTTCATAATTATCAAAATCAACATGATCTCCACCTATGGTTAAAAACGATAGAGAATCTCCAACTCATAATCTTTTCTCTAGTTTTATTTTATTTGACTATTTTCAATAAATCAACGGCTCTCTTTTTTTTCTCTTTATCTGCATGAGAAAAGACATGCCTGGTGGTCATTTTGCTTTGGTCGAACAGCGCTGGAACTGATATAAAGTCGACTCTCTTTTTATTACATACCAAGCGGAACACAAAAGAAGAAAAACAGTAATAGGCATGGCACTTTTTTTTCGATTCAGCCTCCATTTACATTTTTTGCAATAAGCAAATTAGATAAAGTAAAAATAGTCATAAGAACGCAGGCAACCTGAGGTTGAAGATGCGAGGAAGAGTGTGGCTGGGTTGAAGGATCAGTAATTATCTCTTCATCTCACTTAAAGTAGTAGACTGTGGATCCATAGGTCGATGATTCGAATCCCCGTAGCGATGCCACTCTTATTTCTCAGTTTTCCCTGAAAAAAAGCTTATTCAGGCCTTCTACACTTTCAACCTCCATACCGTATTTTCAGCTCAATTCAATCATTGTTTTTCCTGTTAATTGCTCTTGCTGAAGTCCAGGCAGGAAAAATTATCTGATACGACTTATTATTGAACCCTTCTATGACCTGTGTTATGTTTATTCCAGCCTAGCACCAGGTGGAAATCAATAAGAGTTGTGAGGGACTGGCCATGAAATTAAAGACTTTATTCTTCAGTCTTTGCGTTTTCCTGATTCTTTATTTAATGATAATTTTGCCAGCCTGTAAAAAGAAAGTTGAAGAAGCTCAGCCCCGCAGCGAAGAAACAGAACAGGTATCAGAGAAAGATATAAAAAAGGCACGAGCAAGAAGAGAGGCAAAAGAACTCATTATTAAGACAATTCCCAGAGATGGTCAGATTATCCGCAATCTTGAGCAGGCGATTCAAATCTATTTCTCAAAGAAAGTGAAGCCAGGTGATTTTTCTTTCGCTATTCATCCAGACCCAGGAGGATGGGAGGCTTCTTGGAAGGAAGGGAGGTTTGTTTCTCTTCAGCACAAAAATCCTTTTTGGCCTGCCGTTCAGTATGAACTCAAGATTGTGATAAAATCCGAAAAAGTCAGCAGAATCATCCAATTCACAGTCTATGGACCTTCTTCGCTGCACATGATCGGTGAAGATGAAGAGAAAGGTCGCTTGGATTTGGATACGGCCTGGCTTTATCGTCTTCAAGCGCTTTTTACGCCCGAGGAGTTACCCCTAAAGTACCAGAGCCAGACTCCCCTCTACTGCGGCACACTGGTTATGCGGGATTTTCAACGTATCAGGGGGAAACTTAAGCCTTCGACAATCGAGAAATTGAAGCCCTGTATCGTTCGACCCACCCACCCTGAGAGCGTTTTTGTTCGTCGAATTGTAGAGGAAACGGCAGCAGCTCCTCAAGAGAGCTTCAGCCTGATTCCCGGGGCTTATGCTGGACAAGAGCGTCCTACAGAGAGCATTCCGAATTGGAGTGCTATAAAGAGTTTCGCCTATCCTATAAAAGTTTGGTCTCCAGTGAGCATGAAAAGGGCACAAGCTGCCTTGAATATAATCGAAGACAAGGCAATGTATTATAATTTCTCCAAATTGTTGGGGAAAGAGCCTCTCAGTGATGAAAAGGAGAAGGATGATCAGGGCCAACCGAATAATGGCGGGGATGGGAATATTGACATCTACCTGGTTCCTCCAGCAAAGGTAGATCATGATAATGGAGAGTGCGTCCCTATACATGGTAGCAAGATAACTCCAGCCTGGATTCTCATTAATCAAAATCTTTCCGGTGATGACCTGGTTGCCACCTTAGCCCATGAACTTTTCCATGCCTTTCAGTTCGCGTTTGACCAGCATGAGGATGATTGGTGGCTGGAAGGAACGGCTGTTTGGGCCGAGGATTATATCGACCGCGACATGGATACTGAACAAGAGTATCTTGATGGGGTTTTCTTCGCACCTGCTCACAGGATGGTGACTCTTACAGAAGAGGATGGATATCACGAGTACAGCATCTATCTCTTTCCTTACCATCTAAGCTGTAAATTCGGCAATGACAAGATTGGCGAAATCTGGAAATCCTGTGAGAAAGATGATGCTCTCGATGCGGTCGATAATGCTATCTCAGAAGGCATGGATGAATGTTTTAAAAATTTTGCCCTCCTTAATCTCGACCTAGGGCCCTATAAAGGCTCTTATGTGGATGCCAGAGGACCGTTGGAACTTTACGACTATCATGGGGCTTCTTATTGTTTTCTGCACATGGAAGGAGAAGAATCGCTAAACTTCCCTCTTCAACCTCTATCAGCGACATATGTCCTTGTTGAGAATCTCTGTGACCCAGCTCAAACGCCGTTTATACGCTTCGGGCTGGAAGATTTTGCTCGTAACAATAAGCTTACTGTCCAGGCCATCATTGACCCTGAGGGAAAGGCAGAAGAGGAGGACTGGTCAAGCCTAGACGAGAGAACATTTTGCATAAACCGCGAGGAAGAGTATTTCGAGAGGATTGCTCTGGTCATTGGTTCCAGCGAAAAAGAAAGCACTGTTTTCCCGGATTTGAGAATTGAAATTAAAGAGGAAGGATGCGCACCTCTCGGGGGTTTTGGTCAATTTCAGATCACAACCTCCCATGAGACGAAATGGCCTGAAATTGGCAGAGGTCCCGGGTCTTATTATAAATACACTTTGACGGCTACAGGCCACATTACGTTTGAACCTTATGATCATGCTGGGCAGTTCGAAGGCCAAGCATTTGTCCAAATTTCAGAAAAGATAGAGGTAAAAGAGACTGTTGGCAATCCAGACGCAACGCTGATTAAAGAGGAACATATCGTCAGGGAGGGAAGTGATAATGTTAGCTGCACGTTAAGTTATGCCTGGGGGGAAGAGGATGCGGGTTACACTTTTGAAATAGACGATGTTAAAACCAAAGGCAGGGATAAATTTATTGACTATTACACGAACTGGCCAGGTCCTCCTATCGTGGATATCAGGGAATACACTTCAACCACAAGTGTACCTAGTTCATATTTCAGTTCCTACCATGGGGGAAAGCCGGCAAGATATTCTCTTTCCTTATCAGGCTCCTATACCGAATCTTCTTGGCAAGAACTATCTGCTTCCTGGCTGTTTAAGCTGAATGAGCCTCCCAAACGAAACCCCTGAACAGGGCAGGTAATACTTTCTATTCTTTAAAAGACCCGTCAAGGAAGAGCGGCCATCGCTAGCCTTTTTGGACGAAAAGTGTTGTCTTAAAGGAAAAAGAAAACCAGGATCAAACTCACAATAATTGCGACTACGACCAGGGTTCCCATAGTACCGGGATGTGTTTTTTTGAACAATTTCGTCATGGTAATCTCCTTAAGGGTAAAACAATAAATTGCCGTTATAATAGACGATATTATTAAAATGAAAGTTCCTTATAGAAAGAGGCATTCCCAGATAGCTAGCTATTGAGGGTGAGAAAATAGAAGGAAAAATAACCCTTCAATTCCTCTGATAAGGCGATTGTCATAAATATGAATATTTTTTATATTATCCTCGTTATACCAAGATGTGGATTCCTATCTTTTTTTTACAAGTTGATAACTCAGGGACGACTCAATATAATAGAGGCAGGATTTTAACTAAAAATCAGGGAAGAGATTGAGAAAATGAAGAGCTCTAATCATCAAAAAAAGGGGGAAATCTTGCTGCCACTGATTACCATTTTTCTTCTCGTTTCAGGGAAGAGGGATTCCAAATGGTAATCGAAAGGAGGCTAGGATGAAGAACAAGAAATTGATCTTTTTTGTCATTGGTATCTTGATTCTATTCTCGCTGAACACGTTAGCAGAGACGAAAAAGTTAAGGCAGGTCGGAAGGTATAAATTGATGGACATCAATGAAAGAATGCCTACAGAAGAAGTGATGAAGGCCATCGTGGAAAGATACTCGGAAGACATCAAGTCCGGGTTCGATCTAGCCGGCAACAGCGATTTATACGTTCCTTTTATGGATCAGATAAAAAAGTCTGCTTACAGGGACAGGGAGCTCGCCATCGGAGACAAGATGAACTGGATGATTTTCCGCTCCCAGGGCAAGGTGAAGATTGTCCGTGACCTTGAGTGGGCGGGAAACGCCCCTCTGCCAGTGTATTCCTTCGCTTTCGTAATAGGGGAAAAGAGCTATGAGTTTATCATGCCGAAAACCTGCGGTAACATATCTCTGCTGAGCGAAGAAACTGTTACTGCCCCGGTGAGTGTGAGCGAGCCTACCGAAGTACCTCCGGAAGCAGAAAGAGAACCGGCAGAGCAGTACCGAATCAGCAAGCCCAAAATATTCGAAGATATCTATGACCTCTTGAACGCAGTGGACCTGTATTGTTCTTTTTCGATCTGGGAGTATAGGACTCCGGACCTGAAGATCGTCGGTGCAGAAAGAGCAGCTGAGCGAAATATGCTGACCGACGGAGATGTCATTTATCTCAACAGAGGTAAAACCGACGGCCTGGAAGCTGATCAGGTTTTCTTGATAGTGGAGATTGAAGATCGTCTTCCCGGCTACGGACGGCTCGCCCTCAAGAAGGGGTGGGCACGCATTCTTGAGCCTAGCGATAACAGGTCGACCGCTGTCATCGAAAATTCATGCGGAGATGCCCGTATCGGTCATTATCTGGTGCCTTTGGAACCCCATGAAGGCTTCACGGGTAATGATTTAGGCTATGATGTGCCTCCTTTTGAAGCTGACGGTTTTAGAGGCGAAGTCGTCTATTTATATACCGATTATAAGATGATTGCTATGGGCCACTGGGCCCTCATCGACCTAGGTGCAGAGGATGGCATTCAGGTCGGACAGCAGTTGATTCTTTTCCGGAGGATCCGCCGCGGCGCCCCGGTGCAAATATTCGGCAACAGCGTGGTCATAGATGTTCAGAGCCGAACCTCGACTATTAAAGTTCTTTCTGGTCGGGACGCGCTTCGCAATGGTGACTATGTCGCGGCCCATCCCTTGCAATAATCACTGGCCAGGCTGCAGTTACAGGTTATCATCGTAATTCTTGAAGTTTTAGCTGCCCCCTATGATATAGGTGGCTGCAGCCTTTTACCAGGCGTATGAACAGAAATTCCTGTCCTATCAGAATCTCCAAGAAAATCCTATCCTCATCCTAAAGCCTGAAAGGTCAAGTGAGAAATCTTCAACTTGGCTTCCTGGCATCTGGCGGTTGGTCGGGAACTGCAGGTCGAGTATGCCCCAGGGCGCGGTAAAGTTCTCAGTCATGATTCCCCATTCCCCACTCCAGGTTTCTGTGTTCTCTGCCTGGACTTCTTGTCCTGCGCCTGAGAGGTTTTTCACCATCCTGTATGCGTATCCGCCCTCGAGAAAGGCTTCGAGTTTGGAGAAGACCGCCAGGCTGACCCGGCCCCCAACCTCGAGGGAAATCCCTGTTCCTGTACCATCCCCTTCAAGCAGTCCGTTCGACTCATAGGTTCTCCAAGCATAATCCGGGCCAAAAATAATCCATGTATAGTTCCAGGCAGATTCATACTTGAATTTAGTAAAGATCGGGCCTCCAGAGGCAAATCCCTCAGCCGTGAGAAGCCGGCCCAGGCGCTTGAAGATATGAATCCCGACAGAAGGTTGGTAGGCTCTGACTGAGATCTCGTAGGGGGAAAAAGACAGGGTTTCAGCATAATACTCGTCGTTTAACTCATCCCGGGTATAGTTAAAGTTCAGGTTTTCAGAATGGTTTCTTTGGAAGTACTCGAATCCGACGGATAACGCCAGAAAATCTAGAACGTTATACCTGAATCGGATGCCAAAAGGAAGGGCGTTTTTGATCCTTTTCCGCTCTCCTTCTGTGTCCTTGCTCCAAAACTGGATCAGGTTGTTATTGCGCAGGTAATCAAGATAAGCATCATAGGTAAAGTCTTGGAAGCGGTTGTCGTAATCCACCAATAGGTTCAGGTCAGAGGGATTAAGGAGAGCTAATCCGCCGAAGAGTTCGATACGGAACCGTTCCTGGATGAAAGTCTTATCTGTCGTTTCTGTTCCGGCCTGGAGAGCTGTCGGAAATACGATCCAGAAACTCAAAACGACTGCAGAAACAATTGAAATAAGTGAATGATAATCAAGTTTGTTACGATACATAGTTCTCTCCTTTTGTCTATTGGACCTCGATGCCGTGTTCTTGCAGCCAGTTGAATACATCGGCGAATAGCTCTTCGGGCTGAGTCAAAGACACGGCGTGACAGCTTTTATCGTAGAGCGGAAACCGGATAGTTTTCTTGTCCAGGTTAAAAACATCAGAGAAGGCAGTAGGCTGGTAATGGAGCACGATTTTTCCGGGCCGAATCTCTGCGCCTTGCGTAATATGCTGGGCCGAAGACAGGATGTCGGTGTGCCTGGCCAAGCTGGAGGGTAGGGCTTTGGTGTAGACAACGAGATCATAAGCTGCGTTGGTAATGAAGGTATGGATATGAGCAACGTTCTTCAGGAACATGCGGCCGTAGCGGGGCTCCCAGCTTTGGATATCATACCCGCGTACCAGGGCTACGTTAAAGTAATGGAAGGCCCAGTTTGAATAGTAGTTGGTTCCGATAAAATAGCGGTCCCACGGTTGCAGGGTGCCGAACACCTCATCCATGTTCCCGGGTTCCAGTCGGACATTCGAGGCCTCGAGCCGGGCAGGGATCTCGAAAAGCTGTCGGGTGATAGGGGAATCCGTCTCGGGCTCGAGCGTAAGGTCATAATCCGTGCGGACAACACGGTAGGCGTTCTCCCGGGCCGAAGCATACAGTTCGGAAATGGCTGTCACATCCACTCCCGTCACCAGGGATAAGTTCGGAACGAAGCGGAGAAGAACTCCGGCATTATTGAAGAATCCATCCAGCCAGTCACGGGGTTTGGTGTAGATGTAGAGATCACGGCCTGCCACATCCGCCACATAATCATAGGGGTCGGGGTAGATTTCGGGATCATAGGGAATTCCCACTTCTTCTCCGATCTGATAAAGTGGGGATCCCGGCTGTTCCCACATTTCCTCCTGCTTCTCACGCTGGTATTGCATTGTGATGGCTGGCTGGATGAGCACCTGATGGCCGAACTGCTGGGTGATCACTTCTGGAGGCACCACTTCTCCGGCGTACTGGGGAAAAACAGAGTCGAAATGGGCCTGAATCTCGTCGACTAAGTTAGGATCCTGGAACGTCTCCTCGCCGTTTCCGTAGTCGTCATAGTTGAGCAGGATATGGAGCATGGTGGTCGTCCGGACTCCACCGTAGCTTTCCCCGACGATCACCACTGGATGATCCTGCAGAGTAGGGTGGGCGGCCAGAAGGCGGAGGAGAACACGGATGAAATCCGCAGCGTCGAAGAAAGAATTAAAGTTCTGGGCGTTGAATTCCTGGAATCGCTCTCCTTCATCATAGACAAGGTCCATTAAGTTATAGGAGAACCCAGTCTCCCGGGCATCGATATAGAGGAGGTGTCCGAGGCGGGTCCAGGGGACTGGATTGGGTATATAGGAATTCCCGCCGCCGTCCGCGATTCGGTTGTCCAGAGTATAACGGCCGGTGTACATGCTCATCAGCCCAAAACTGGTAGAGCTTCCCGGTCCCCCGTTGAAGAATACGAACAGAGGAGTGTTCGGGCGGTTCTGGTCAGCAACGTGGAAGCTATACCAGATCCGGGCCTGGGAAGATTTTAAAACCAACCGGTTGGAAAAGCTGCCGTAATGGAAGTAAAACGTTATGGGTTCGATGGTCATATATCCTGCCTCATTCTGCAGGAGTTGATTTGCAGTTCCTGGAAAGAGCAGCGGCAGGAATACACCCAGAAGGATTAGACACAAGGAAACAGTCATACAGCGTTTCATTCGTCCTCCTTTTTACAGGATGAAATTCCTTTTATTCTTAAAACAGCAAGGAGCATGCCAATCTGTAGCTACCCAGATTGCGGAGTGTCCTTGCCTGGAGGGGCTGCCTGTGATTGAAGGGTTCTTTCCTGCCTTTCTTGAATAATTGTCAATGTTCTTTACAAAAATGGCCAATGAGCGAGCTTTTATCCAATTTTTTATGGCAAAAATAATATCGCCGATCTGGCGCAGCATACAAAAGGAATTTATCATGGATATTTAGAATTTATGATCATTGCTACCAGGGATGATGATCCCGGCTGACGCAGTATGTTCCTGATGTGGCTCGAGAAAGGTCAACAGTGATCTCCAGCTTTTCGTCCTGCTCATTCGTATAGGGTTCGATGACTATTATGGTGTATATTCCAGGTATCAGGCCTTCGATCCTGTAATTCACGTCAAAGAGACACAGACAGAAGCATCCAGACTCAATTTCATTTTCTCTAATGACGATAACATTACCACTGAAATCTATATCAGCGACAATTTCCCCTGGGCAGCAGTTAAAGCCCGCATTAAGGTGATGAATCTCAAGGACACTGTCCCCGTAGTATTGATATTCGATACAATCCAGGTCTTGAGCATGGAATAGACTGACCTGGCCGCTAGCACCACCTTCTTGCGCAAAGGTCTTGCAGCCGTGATAACTCACCAAAGATGCATTTGGATTTAACGGGATGATATTCTTATCTTGCCTACAGCTGATGAAGGTCAGCAATAACAAAGCGAGTAAAAAAATACCAGTCTTTCTTGATTTCATGCAAGCAGCCTCCTTTGCTGATTAAAGTCAAAAGTATGGGTCTTGTCGAGAAGTAAAAATTTTGCTTTTGATTTATGAGTGTAGTTTTTTCCATGTTTATCCATAACGCCTACTTTCGTTTTTGCAAGAAACATACCAGTTAATCATTGCGGAAGCTGTCAAGGGAATTATATGAAAATAAGTAAAATGCCCAGAGGCACTGGATAAAGCCTCCAGCTACGGGATACTCTAATAGTCAAGCCGGATAAATAAAAAAGGGGAAGGCATTGCCTAATTTTCATACAGCTTAGCGCCAGATTGACCTCTTTAAAGGACAGGTGATGGTTCGTTGCCAGGAGTGATAAAAGCCAGTCACGGCTTTCCAATTCATGCCAGATAGTTAGAGAGGGGACGGGTCTATTTTTTCCCTTAAAAAATAGAACCGTCCCCATTTCATCCCCATCTCATATCTCGGTTCCAACTAAAGTTCTTCAGGGCTGCCATTCCTATTTTGGAGCTTAAAACTTACCTCTATTTCACTTCAATATCCATAATTCCAATGCAAGTCAGAAAAATTTTTTTATTCGTCTACAGGCGGAAATCTAAAAAAAAACAAAAAATTTAAAAAAATCACTTGACAAATAATATCAAATACATTATATTTTCATTAGAAATGAAATAAAGGAAAATGAAATGATCGATTTGATCCGGGTCCTTGGTTCTGAGCATATCTTTGAGATCATCGATTTTCTGAAGAAGACTCCTGACCAGAACGCCTCTTTTATCGGCAAAAGTCTCGATATTCACATCATCACTGTTCAGCGCGTTCTGGATACTCTCGAGAAATACGGTTTTGTGAAATCAAAAGAAAAAAGAGGTATCGGCAGACCTTCCAAGACCTACTCTTATTTAGGAGGCGGCTTCAAGATCAATCTTGATGAGTTATTCTCTGGCTTTGATTTAAAAAACAAAACTATAAGAGAAAAAGGAAATACAGAGATATCATTCAGCTACGATGTGGACAAGGAAATCGTGAATGCGATTCTTATAGGGGGTAAGAAGGGAAAAAAACTAAAAATCAGCCCTAGAACCGGAAGATTCCTTTGGCTGGTCCCTCCGCCAGATTCTAAAGGGGAGACCATTGAGAGTATTAGCCGCAAAGCCGGCATTCCTCTGATAGATGCCATTAAATTTTTCCTGGAAATGCAAGACCTTGAAGTTTTGGAGGCCATAAAATGAATTTCTTCAATATAGTCCTGGGATTGTTTTTAATGCTCCTCCTTTATTTTGCCATTCATATGTTGATCAACCGCGGCAAGATAGAGCCGAAGTATTTAATAATGATATTAAGTTATACGCTATTGGTAGGTATTCCCGTTGCTTACTACAACATCTTCCCTGAAAAACTCAATCTTGCTTTATACATCATTTATTATGTCGTAGTTCTTGTGCCCACTCTTATCTACCAGGCGTATTACAGTTTAAAGAAGAGACAAACATGGACACAATTCATCCTGGTATCAATCGGAGTCGTCTTCGTACTTATGAGTCCCTTGCTTGATTCTCCCTTAAGATTATGGAGCATTGGGATCGGGTGGGCATTCCTGGCCGGGTTTTTTACATACCTCTTTCGCTACCCTCATCTGAACCCGATGTGGCTGGATGATGTTGCCAAAAAGGCTGCCGCAGACATAGAAAAAGGTTGTAAATACAGCTCCAAGCCGGTCGTCGTGTTCGTTCCTTCTCGAAGAACAAGCTGCACTGGGACTTTTGGTCTTTTTCTGCTTTTCAAGAGAAACAGCGCCATCATCAAGATGAGCGATGATTTTCATAAGAAGCTGGGTCGTCCGAACATGGAAAAATATGCGGAGGAGCTGGTTAAAAGACTAAAAGAAAAAATCAGAGAAGAAGAAAAAAAATGAAGAAAGTCTTAGTTTCCTGTTCATCACATTCCCTGAGGACAGTTCTAATTAATTTATTTCTGGTCTTATTCATACCCAGCATGGCTTTTACTCAACAAATAATCCATACTACTAAAACCAATCTGTTTCAATGGGCTTTCAGTGAACCTATTGAAAAGCTGGTGGTCTTCTGTAAGGATGGCGAGTTGCTAATCTTTACTAATGAATACGCTGAGGGTGTGGTTCTGAAACCTTGGACACTTACGGAATATTTAAAGAAAAATAATAAAGGGTTGGAAGATATAGTAATCATTTCCCATAATCATTTATGGCCGAATGGCTTTAGTGACGGAGATTATCGCTTTTTTCGTTGGCTGAGAAATAATGGATTTGAAGGGAAGTTTATCATTTTTTATAACTATGATGGAAAGATAAAAGAATTGGAGGAAACAAAATAATGAATTTATTTTTCACATTAATCTATTCATCAGCAGGCATTTCAATTGCTTATAACATTATCTTTCCTAAGAAAATCAAAGAAGAAGAGAAAGGAGAATCAATATGAAAAAACTCATCATTATTTTGATCATAATCTTGATCGCAATTTTTGTCTTATCCTCAAATCCTTTGAATTTATTTGGCGATAAGAAAGAGAGTGATGATTTAACCAGAGAATATGACTTGTCTCTCAAGGATAGACAAGGTGAGGTGGAATACTACAAGATGAGGACAATCTATTATCATGGCGATTCTATGGGAATCATTCAAAACCGGGATGAATACCTTGCCTCTTTCAAAAGAGAGGTTCTAAAGGTTGACCAGGATTCACACTCAGTTAAATTCACCTGGAAGAACTTTAAATCTGGACACAGCACCAAGCCTCACGCAGAGATCACAGAATGGAAAGGATTCGACTTCGCTAAAGGATTCACGTATCAAATCAACTTCTCTAGCCCTGATTATTTTCTTTCAACCGTGGATACTGAACCTATTCCTAAAACCTTGGTCGGGATGAGGTTTTGGGTCAAGATCATGGATGCCCATGCGCAATTTGAACTGCTCAGGACTGAACCCCATGGAGCTATAAGCAAAGTGAGAAAGATCGGGGATAGGATTACCTCTCCAGGCGCTTACCAGAGCGGGGGCTGGGATCTTCCTCCTTTAATCACGGACTCTCATTTTAATAACGGAGGCTATGAGACTATTTTCACAGGAATTTGTCTCCTCGAGGGAAAAAAGTGTGCTGTTCTGGAGTACATAAACACGGATTCGACTCTTGGCTCCAAGATGCAGCTGAATCCTGAAGACGTATTTGAAACCGAGGGCACATCGAATTTCTGGGGACACCTGTATATTGATCTAGAAAGCGGAAAGTTACTAAAAGGGGATTTGTATGAATACGTGGTCGTGCAGGTAAAAAATCCTAAATATTTAGCCCAGCCGATGCGAGTTTTTGAAAGACGCTTGATAGAAATCTGGAAGATACAACAGGAAGAATTCGAGAAAGACTGAAAACCTCGAGTATCTCCCTCAAATCTGGCCAGCCTTTTTGACTGATTGGGAAATCAAAGGCGGGGTTTAATCCTGAAGACGCCACCAGAGCTAATTCCAGAGAACTTTGACTCTTCTCCAACCTGCTAGCCGTTGTCAGCCTCTAGAGTTTGAGAGTGCTTTTCCTGCTCTCGCTTGAGATTCCTTCTTTCTATTTCCTTAGAAACGGCCCAGTTGATAAATTGTCCTATGCCGAAATACACCAGCCAAATAACTCCGATCCCAGCAGCAGTGAAAAGAATAGACAGCCAGACTCCATGCTTGTCAACGATATTAGGAAACAACATCACTGCGAACACGACAGACAACAGGATAGTCCATACCTTGAATACCGTATTAGGTCTGGCCATGGTCGCTGTCCTCCTTCCACTATGTATACCTGCAGAGCGAGACAAATATTCGATTTTTTCCAGATTTTCCAGCCCTATTTGGGGAAAGAATTACTGAATCCGCTACTTCGATACGAATAAAGTCTTTAAAAAGAGATGGGGACTAAAGATATAAAGAGATGGGGACGGTTCTATTTTTTAAAATAGAAAGCCTAGCAGTGGAGATATACGCAAGACTAAAAAAATAGAACCGTCCCCTATCTGTCCCCTATCTGATATCTGATTTTTCTTCTTATTGCCACAGGTTTGCTGGGTAGATTCCTTGATGGACTAATCCTTGAATATTTTGGGCCACCGAAGCCTTGTCCTCTTTATAGGTTACTCCGAACCATCGTTCCCCAGAACTCAACACTTTTACCCGGGCTTCGTTTCTACTGATGATTTCATTCAATACATTCGGCAGATATAATTCTGCTTTCGGGTCTTGGCTGTGCTCCTGGATAAATTCGTTGAAATAAAAATCAAGATGAGAGAATACAGAAGGAGTGAACCCCATAAAATTCGTGGAAACGATTGGATTTCCTCGGATAGGAATCAGATTGTCTTTTTCATCCTGGTAGACGATTTTTCCTTCTTTTTTCAGAATGCGTGTCCTTTCGACAATACTTTTTAAATATCCCTGATCATCCAGCTCGCAGATAGCCCGAGCGACATGGCCGTGCTCTGAGAGTGTCTTAGATAATAGGAAGCCCACTAGACAGTAATTTTTGTCTTCTCTCTCTAAGGATGATAAATAAGAGAACATCATTCTGAACGAATTAGCTCCGTAAAAATCATCTGCATTTATCACCGCAAAGGGTTCATTTATTTTGGGAGCAGCCATCAATACCGCCTGAGCGGTTCCCCACGGTTTTTCTCGCTGGGCTGTGACCTGAATTCCTTCAGGAACATCTTCGATCTCCTGGAAAACATAGTGAACTTCGATTTTCTCCTGGAATCTTTTTGCCAGAATCTCCTGGAATTCTTTTTCCATACTCTTGTTGATGATAAAAGTAGCTTTCTGGAATCCTGCTTTTAAGGCATCGAAAAGGGAATAATCGATCAGCGACTCGCCTGAAGGTCCAAACTGGTCTATTTGTTTCAAACTGCCGTAACGGCTGCCTATTCCCGCAGCTAGGATCAAAAGACTGGGCTTCATTTTTTACCTCAATTTCGATTTTCTTGACTATATAACAACAATAAACAGAATTCTCTACCGTAGCACTGTAAAATGATTATCGAATCTCAGGCAAGCTTCACCAATCTCGCTTTGACTTCCTTGCCTTTAACCTTGATGTGATAGCAAGCTTGCTCTTTGACTGAGTTGTTGGCATCCAGATAGTACCGAATGAGTTGTCCTTTTCCGCTCCTGAGTTTCATTTCCCGCATCGGAATAAACATATCTTTGATGGCCATCAATTTCTTATAATCTTGCTTGGACAATCTTTTCTTTTTAATATCCTTTTTTTTCGGTTCTTCCATAGATCCTTCGTGTCCAAAGGCGAGGACCTTAACTCTTTTCCTGACTATAGCCATCAATTTCTTATAGTCTTTGAGACTCATGCCAATGCCCTGAGCCCGCCGGTGCGGAATATGGTGAAGATAGATGATCTTGGGGATGTCTTCGTAGGCTGGTTTGCTAAGGATCTTGTCCAACCTCTTCCGCTGGTCATCTCCGATGTCACCTGTGGCAATATCCAGCCACGTCCTGGTCATCGAGCAGGAGTTCAGCCCGATTACAAGCACTTTATTTCCTTCATTGTCCTTTAATATTTGGGAGGATGGCCTCTTGGAGATGTAAGGATGGTTGATCCCGAGTTCCTTGGCCAATTCATCATCAAAGTATTGTGCACTCTTCTCGCGGTAGACAAATCCTTGAAAACCATAATCGTGATTTCCAGGGACTAAACGGACATTTCCTTTAAAAGGGGTAAGAGCTTCTCTGGCTTTCTTGTACTGCCTTTTCCATCCATGCTGCACAATGTCCCCGGTGACCAGGAGATACCTGTTCCCGCCTGGCTCGATACCGAATTTTTCCTTGACCCTCTTCAGGAGAAGCTCAGCTTTCTTGGTCCAGGTCTTATTCATTCCGACATGGAGGTCACTAACGTGAAAGATCTCAATCATTGGCTTATTATCTCACCCAGCCTCTTTCCAAAGGGTGGAATTTCTTGTAATGCTCTAGGCTTTTGACTCTCCTAATTTTAAATCGAATCGCGAATAAGTATTAACACAGTATTACTTTAATCGCGGTCTGTATTTTTTAGTGCCTTTAAGACATAAGAAAAGAAAACCCTTCCAGAAATTGATGGTTTTTCATATATATTCCAACCATTAATAACGCCAATGAGATTATATTTGGTTGCCACCAGTAAATATTGCCCTCCATAGCCCGAACAGACATAGATATATTCTTGGGATTGACTGTCATAAGGTGCCAGCCACCATTGATAACCATAAGCTATATTAACGTCGTCATTATCAGGTGCTATATCAGCAACATGTGGCGTTACCGTTGCTTTAACCCATCCTTCTGGCAAGATACGCCTTCCGTCCCAGATCCCATCATTCAGGTAAAGATATCCTATTCTGGCTAAATCATAAGGCTCTAGATAGAGCCCGCCTTCTGTGTCGGGAAGGCCAGTGGGTGTTATTTTCCAGTAATAACGAGAAATCCCCAAGGGCTTAAAGAGATACTTTTCAGCATATTTGTCTATCTGCATTCCGGTGGATTCTTTTATGACTGCCGACAACAACATACTGGCGCCGCTGTTGTACTCGAATACGGTCCCGGGCTCAGCCTCCATGGGCCTGTTAATAACGAATTTGAACCAATCATCGCTGGCTTCCAACTGAATACAGGTATTGTTGGGATCAGTATAGGGTAGAGACTCATTCCAATCAATTCCTGCTCGCATCGTCAGAACATCTTCGAGGGATATTCTTTTTTTTCGTTCGTCTAGATTCTCGATTTCTTCATCCCTGAAGATGTCAACGATCTTCACATTTACTCCTGGCAATTCTTTTCTTCCAATAGCAATCCCAATGGCTGCCGAAGTCACGCTTTTGGTTACTGATTGAAGCGTGTGCAGTTGAGTTCCTTTATAAAAAGGGTGCCAGTCGGGATTGTAGTAATTATACTGCCACTCTGAATCGTCAAGACCCTGGTTAATCTTAACGTAATCATGTGCATAAGATTTTTCATACACTAAATAGCCGTTCCTGATGACGATAAAGCCATCAATATACCCATAGTCGCCGTTGGTGATTCTTTTATCCAGCTCGGATAAAGACTTTTCATTCAGTCCTTGTGCTGCGGGGGATGACTTTTTCCATCCTTCTGTTGGCCAAGTCTTTTGCTCTTGACAGCTAAGACCAAATGTACACACCAGAATCATAAGAATGATTGAAAGCAATTTAGATCTCATCATTTACCACCCTTTGATAATTGTCATTTTAATAGTAATTTCTGATGCCCATCTTGCTACTTCTTCGCCTCTTGAGCCTAAAGAATACCGAGGTCATCATTTTTTGCTTGGCTTAACGTCCCACTCGGTCTCGACATTGCCTTTGGGTTTGCCAGTGCCGCTGTCAGTTTCCGTGTATTCAAACTCGTACGATCCGTAATTGAAACTGACTTCTTCGAGGGACCCACCTCCAAAACCGCTCTCGCTTGGCTTAACCTTAACTATCTTGACATTGGAAAGGACATAGACCATGTAGACATCTTTATTTCCTCTCACCCAGCGCTGCTCGATTTTGATCTGGGAAATGTGTGCCCCCTGAGTGTACCTCTGTGAAAGAGCCGGCGAGGCAAGGTCTTTAGCTTTAGTAAGTACAAATTCCCCGGCCATTCCCCTGCCATATGTGCGCGCAGGTGCCCTCCTGGCTAACAGCGAGGGAGCAGGCAATCCTGAGATTCCATGCCTGTAGTCATGGACCTTGATCCAACCTCTATGGAATCTCTCAGAGGCGTTTCCCCTGATGCCCTGGATTTTAAGAAAACACTGAGATTCTGCAGCAACTACTGCAGTGGTCAGGATGATCCCCGCTGCAATACTTATTATCACTCGCCTCCTTAATAACAACGGAAAGACAAGAACCTTTATACTCATACACCCCTCCTCAATATTCTTTTCAATATAATATTTTCTATTTAAATGCGCCCACTGCGATTGGCATAATTTTATAATGGCTATTCCAGTTTTAGCGTTGACTTGATCAGATTCTTAATCTCTTTAGCTGTGTTGGGATCGCGAAAAGTAGCATATTCTCCTCTTTTGGTAACTTTCCAGGCCGTGACTCTTCCTTTTAGAGAGGGAAATCTTCTTTCTGCCCTTGAAATAAACTGAGCAGGATTTGAATAAACACCAAAACCTCTTGAATAGACTATGAATTTCGTATTGGGATTTCCTATTCCCATGTATCCAAGGAAAGCAACTAGCTTGCTTTCAGCTAATCCATAGAGAGGCGAGACAAAATCTGGGTCATTGAGATTGGTTGGATCGAAGAAACAAGAGCGATGGATGACAACCAGATCAGGTTTTTGCTTGAGAACCTCGCTTTCCCGGTGCCAGGTCGAGCTTACAGTTTCCTTATGAATTACGATGGGCAGATCTCTTATTATGTCGGTTAGGTCGTCAGCATTTGTTCCCCGGTTCTTCCTGGTTTCAGGATCATACACTCGGTCGGGATGTGGAGAATCCATCAGCACAATGACCGGAGTGGTATTCGGCTTAACACCAATTTCTGGAGATTTTGCGAGAAACCACACTACAACTCCGGAAATGACAGCCGAAACAATGGCCAGTAGCACATAGGAAAATATCAGCCGTCGACCTGTTACAGGTTTTTTCTCAATTTCAGTTTCTGGGAGAGCTTGTGGTACGCCAGAGGTTTCGGAGAGTGTTTCTTCGATCTCGATTCGCGCGTCTGCAATGTCATGGAGACGTTGGTGGGGATTCTTCTGGAGACATCGTCGCAGTAAATCTCTCATCCTTACTGGAGTCCCTTCGGGTAGTGCTTTCCAATCAGGTTCATGCTCAAGGATAGCGGCAATGGTATCCGAGATGGTCTCTCTTTTAAATGCTCTTTTCCCAGTTATCATTTCATAGAGCACACAACCAAACGCGACCAGATATCGGTCCGCTTGTCCAGCTGCTTGCCTCGTGTCTGCTCAGAGCTCATATAAGCAGCGGTGCCCAGGATGATCCCTGAACGGCTACTCTCGGCTGTGAGGGTAGGGGATTTAGAAAGATCCACGCCTGCAGCCTCGCCTGAAGCTGCAGTCTCAAAAGCCTTAGCCAGACCAAAATCGAGAACCTTGACCTTTTCCTCTGGAGTCACCTTGATGTTGGAAGGCTTTAGATCTCGATGGATGATTCCCTTATCGTGGGCTGCCTCTAGGGCTTCGGCGATTTGATGGCAGATTCTCAGCGCCTCCTCAGTTTCTAATGATCCGGCGAATACTCTTTCAGCAAGGGTATTTCCTTCCACCAGCTCCAGGACCAGGAAATGTATACCTGAAGACTCCTCCAGGCCAAAGATGGTGGCGATACTGGGATGATTCAGAGAGGCAAGCAATTTAGCTTCCCTTTCAAAACGAGCCAGCCGCTCTCTATCCTGGGCGAATTTCTCTGGGAGAGTCTTTATTGCAACTTCGCGCCCGAGCTTTTTATCTTTTGCCCGGAAGACAACGCCCATGCTGCCTTCGCCGAGTGTTTGGAGGATTTCGTAGTGGGAAATGGTTTTTCCGATCATTCCTCGCCCCTGATATAGCTTTCTGACTTATAACAAAGTGAGAATGTGAAGTCAAATGCAGAAGGAGACACAAAAATGACACGGTGGAGCAACGAGCCTTGTTATCTAGAAGTGAAGGAAAATATGACTTGAAAGAAAAATTCTGATTTCGGCCTTATATTTATTCGTACCGCAGGGAATCGACCGGATTTGCTAAAGCCACCTTTATAGACTGGAAGCAAACTGTAAGAACAGCGATGATCAAAGCTACAAATCCAGAGAAAAAAAAGGTCACCAGACCGATTTCTGTGCGATATGCGAAATTCTTCAGCCATCTTGTCATTACAAAATATGCTACTGGCCAGGCTATGATATTGGCCAGGGCAACCAGCACCACAAATTCTTTGGATAACAGCCGAACAACACTACCCACAGAGGCTCCCAACACTTTGCGGATTCCTATTTCCTTGGTCCTCTGTTCGGCTGTAAAAGATATCAATCCGAACAGACCGAAGCAGGAAATGGAAATCGCCAGCAAGGTGAAGATCCTGAGAATCATCTCCAGGCGCTGTTCTGATCTGTACCTGGCATCGATGGTATCGTCTAAGAAATGGAATTCAAAGGGATACTCAGGGATGGCTCTGTCCCACATCTTTTCTAGGGAGGCAATGGTTCGAGGGATATTGTCTGCACTTATTCGGATATAAACATAATTTTGGTACATCCAGTACTGATAGGGCATCAGATGAAGCACCAGAGGCTCTATTTCGTAGTGAAGCGGAGCAAAATGAAAATCTCTTATCACACCGGTTATTTTTCCCGTTTTATCTAACAAACGAAATCTCTTTCCCACTGGAGATTCTAATCCGGTTGCCTTGATCGCAGCTTCATTCAGGACAAAATTTTGAGAGTCGGACGGAAATTCGTCGGACAAGAACCGCCCCTCGATCATCTCCAATTGAAATGTTTTAAGAAAATGAGAGTCAACAGCCATATGATTCATCTCCACTTGATATTCTGGATCTTTCCCTTCCCAGTCCAGTTGTCCAAATTCTCCACCCATCCTTCCAAAGGGTAAACAAGTTGTCGAAGAAACCTCTAGGATGTTTGGATTTTGTGAGAGCTCGTTTTTGAGCGTTTTGTATTTTAGCCATGCTTTTTGAGCATCATACTGCTCCCAGAGATTGCCTTCACTCCGCAATTGTGTATAGATCAAATAGTTTTTTTCAAAACCCAGTTTCCGGTTCTTGATAAAGCTCAACTGTCTGTTAACAGTCAAGGTGCTGATTATTAAGGCGATCGTTAGAACAAATTGAAAGATGACGAGACCCTTTCGGATAGGTGCAGTGCTGGTGCCGAATTTCTTGGCAAACAAAGTTCCCTTCAATATTCGGTTCGGCTCAAAAGAGGAGAGGAACAAGGCTGGATAACTCCCGGCGAGAATTCCGGTCAACAGGGTTATGGCTAGTATGCCCATAAACATAAATTTTGTGTGTGCCAGATTCAGGCTCAGTTCTTTACCAGATATCTGGTTGAAGACCGGGAGAAAAAGGGCAACGAGGAGAATGGATATCAACAGCGCCAAAAAAGCAAACAAAACGGATTCACTCAAAAACTGTTTCAAAATATTTTTCTTTCTTGCTCCGACGATTTTGCGCAATCCGATCTCTTTGGCCCGTGTTCCAGCTCGGGCCGTTGCCAGGTTCATGTAATTGATACAGGCAATAATAAGGATCAACAAAGCCAGGATCGAAAAAAAAGACAACGGGCGAATGGCGCCTTCTCCCTGCAGTCCATACAGATAAATCTCGGAAAGAGGTTGGAAATAATAACGAGCTCCTTCAGACTCTTTGGTTTTGATCCAAGATTCCAGCTTTTTATTCACTTTCTCGAAGGATGTGTTCGGCTGGAGTAAAACATAAGTGTAGTATAACCAACCCGTCCAATGAGTGCGGCCTCCCATAGCCTTCGCACGTTCGATCGATCCCAGAAAATCGAATTGAAGATGGGAGTTTTTGGGAATATTTTCAATAACACCTGTCACTTCATAATCATTCTGATTCTGGGTCTGGATCGTTTTTCCTAAGGGATCTTGACGGCCAAAATATTTTAAGGCCATATCTTTCGTGATCACAATCGAGGAGGGAGAAGAGAGGGCTGTTGAGGGATCTCCTTTAAGGAAAGGAAACGTGAAAATTGCAAAAAGAGAAGGGTCAGCAAAGTAGAAATTTTCTTCATAATATTTTTTTTCTCCATGTGCGACCAACAATTTTCTCGTCGGCAGGAGTCGAGTAAACTCCCTGACCTCTGGGATTTCTTCTTTCATGGCCGGACCCAGAGGATAGGGTGTGCCTGCTGTGATTTGAGAATGAGGGCCATAATTTAGGTCATTCACAGTTCGATATATATTTCTTGTTTGTTCATGAAAGCGATCGTACCGGACCTCATCATTGATCCATAAAAGGATAAGAACACAACAAGCCATCCCGATGGAAAGACCCGAGATGTTGATGAACGAATAGATTTTGTGCCTTTTGAGATGTCTTAAGACAACGGTTATATAGCTTCTAAACATGACTAAACTCCACCAGACATAAAATGTGAAGCTTGCCCAGATTGATTTTACAATCTGAAACCAATACCAAGCCTGAGCCCTGGATCTTCCTCGTGTTTGAGCGATTTCTGCATACAGCTCTTCATAATCACCGGCGACAGATTCGCTTTCTCCCTTTGGGAGAAATATCTTTAGTATTTTCTCTCCGAATAGGGGAGGTGCATCTTTTTTGTTTTTCATGTTTCTTGTTTCATGCTTTTTTGGTGACCAGGAATTCGGCCCAAAGGACGTCATGCTCCTTTTTTAATGTTTTAAGGGTGTGGAGCCCCAATTTTGAGACCCGGTAGATCTTTTTGCTTCTTCCCCCTCTTTTAGCCGTTGCTTTCCCCAGGTAGGATTCGACGAGTCCTTCCTTCTCCAGTTTCATCAAGGGCTTGTGTATGGCTCCCACTGACCAGTCGGTCTCCATGATTTTAGATAAATGATTTTTTATTGCCAGGAGGTAGGCGGATTCTTTGAGGTTCCAGATGGCGATGAGAATCTGTTCTTCTCTTCTTGAAATTGTTTTCATTTTACTCTCCAAAATCCTATTTCATAGTAAAAAGTAAAACAAATCACCACAAAAGTCAAGTATTTTTTGGAAAAAAGTAAAACAAATACGCGGTGGAGTTGATTTGTTGGTTACTTCCCCAGGGAAGTGTACGCAGTTTTTCCAGCACTCCCAAAAGAGATGGTAAAAAAGAAGAGAAGCATTGAGATTAATAGTCTATTATTCATAAGTGCTCTCTTTCGTTGGATCCTAATACATCAATCGTCTTTTTCAATTCTAGATATAATAAGAATTTTTATTATCCCCCCTAGTCTCTATTAATGATTCCTTTCCCGTTTCAATTTTCTTGTGGGAAGACAGGGCTCGGGTTTAGATTCTTCAAATCTAAATTATCTTTGAAAGCTTTTATTATAGAATTCACCCCCTCATTTAGCTTGTTTAGATAGACGAGTCTTTATTTAGCCGATGAGTCTTTTATTTGCATCCTACTGTTCTGATAGAATCGGAGCCTTCGATGGTCGACCCGCTATTAATTTTTCCTGTGAGATAAACAGTATTATCGCCGCACTCGATGCCTGTTTCTTGGGTTTGAAAATGAAGAATCATATCTGTATCCCCATCACCATCGACATCTTCTAAGACATGATGAACAGGATTCGCTTCGTTCCCAGTTTTACCAAAGAGAACAGTGGTTGTGTCTACAGTAGTGGCATCGAAGGTTCCAGTGGTCAGGATAGCTACGGGAATCTTCCCCCTGCTTTTGGGATTAATGCTATTCGGATCGCTGCCGGGTTTAATATCAATGTTCACATGGAAGCTCAGGTCGAAGATCGTCCCCGCCTGGAGGAAGCTACCTGGCCCGTCGTTGCTGATCTCCATGACGGTTCGCCCTTCGAAGCTCGCGAGGCGCACGCCGTAAGCAGAAGTATCTCCGCACTGGTCGTCTACGATCCAGTGCGTCAGTGGCTCCCAAGATCCCGTGCTCTCCCGCCTGAACTGGAAATCCCACAGATAGACTTTGAAGAGCCCCGAGTACAGGTAGAACTCCGTACGAAAGATGATCGGTCCACCGGGTGAGATGAAGCGCGCATTGCTGTCCGGCAGGGCAAATGCGACGTTGTAGGTCGTAGACCCGATGGTGGCCGAGGTGTCCCACTGGCGGTACGTGTCGGCGTCTAGTGGATCGACGCATTTCCATCCAGTCTTGTCGGACACGAGACCGGCACGGGTGATCATGACCTCTGCAGTCGTTTGATTGAGATTCAACTGAGAAATCGCGTCGGTCTTCGGAATCGGAAGGTTGTCGATTAGGTAGCTCTGCAGCGGAAAGATTGATGCCGCGAACGTTTTCGCACCTGTTTTCCCCAGGCCCACATAGTCAGGAACCGCTAACCGAAGACTGGCCTTGCTGCCCACACGAGTCCCAAGGAGCGGCCAGGTAGTGCAGATCGGGTGGTCATAGATCAACCCGAGCGTGTAGAGGTTACTCTCCAGGGAATACGTGACTATCGCTCCAGGCGTGTAAATTGGTATGAAGCCAAAAAGAATCTTGAGGCCAAGGCCTGCTTGGTTGTTGTCGGCGACGTGCAACTTGTAGCGCAGCCCCGTGATGTCCTGAGGTCCCAGACCAGGAGCGAAATAAGCTCTGACACCCATGTTGCCGTTGCACTGCTCGGGATCCGAATTGGAGGTGGAATTGGTGCTAAGCGCTGCTGGCGGCCCAAAAACTGATCCTGCGGCTTGCGTCACCGACACCAACATGAGGGCGGATCCAAGTACTAACAAAAGGATTGCTATACGGATGACAATTCGATTGGTGCTCATCAACCCTCCTTTCTGCCGTAAACTGTGTCTAACGGTGGCGAGGTAAGCGCCGTTCCCCGCCCTACCCTTTACTTTTCGTCTACTACGGTCCTACTCAATCTAAAAATCGAATTCTTCTTTGCGGCGGTTGCAAGTCTTCGTCGCTTTCATAGAAGAACAGCCATGCAACCGCAGGTTACTACCGTTGTTCCAAGCCATCCGAAGGATCGCCAACTGCTCGAGTGAGATGTTAGATATCGCCCATAGAACTTAGATGTAAAACTCCTCGGAAGTGAACAGTCGAAATTCGGCAATTTTATCAAAGCCGATGGATCGATAGAGACTCTCCGCCATGGCTGACGAATGTAGTACGGCTACTCGATACCCTCGCGAGCGAGCTTCGTGGAGAGCAATTAAGGTAAGTGCTGTTGCCAAACCGAGCCTTCGGGCTTCGGGGCGAGTGACAACCGCGTAGATGCTAACCGACCTGGTTCCAAGGTACATCCCTGCCTTTGAGACAGGCTGACCTTCACACCAGGCCTGCCACATATGCATGTTGGCATCGGGCTCACCAAACCGTAAACTCTTTGCGATCGATTCGTATTGAGCCTGATACTGCTCGGGGATGTTCCAGCGCCAGGCGGCAAACTGAAAGAAAGCACTCGTATCTCTTTCACTTTCGACCTTGCGGAGCTCGATATTGTCTGGAAGAGGGGGAACTTCATCCAGGTCCTCCAGAGTTCGAGCCATGCCAGGAATCAATTCAATTTCATTCATGCCGTGTTTCAGTAAGCGCTCGCGTAAGTCATGTGGTTCAGAGGAAGGATGGAGGATCCACATGAACTGGACCTTCCTTTCATAAAAGTGGTTAATAATCTCCTCAGTCACTTGGTCTGAGTTGGTTTGAATTCTGAACCTCAGTACACCATTAAATGGGATGATTGGGATCGGGGTTTCGAACCAGAGGAGGTCGTCTTCCTCGTGGAGAGAGCACCCTGGTCCACAACCGAATGAGGACCACGTTTCCCATAGGTTCCCTTCGAGCTCACGAAGGAAGGTTGATCTTTGTGAGACTTTGTCATTCTTCATAGTGTACCTATTATGCAGCCGCCCTTCTTAGATGACACAGGTAGGCTGCCTAACGGTTGCGAGCTGAGCGGCGCCCCACGCTCTACCCTTTCATTCTCGCGTATCCCAGGGTCGTGATTAATGATGGTACCGGTCGTCGGGATGACCTTCGACAATTCATGCATCCTCTTGGGAGGGATTGGGCGGCCAACAGGGTTGAACCTCTCATCGGTGCGGTACACAACAGGGACTGTAATCCCTTGTGTAGTTACACTTTAGCTGCAACCTCCACTCCCCACTTGGTTGCCCGCTCAATCTCACCTTCTTCGAGCGGACCTTCTCCTCCCACAACAAAAAAGCTCTCAGGAGGAGCAAGGAGATTCCCACCAAGCTCGCTCAATAATGGGGCGATTTTGTGCGCCGCGGAACCAGATTGTTCCAGCGGCATATGATAGCGTGTATCGAAGGTCGCCACGGCCACCCCACTCAACGCGCCTTCTGGTGTTGCCGCCAATACTTCCTGGAGTGCGGGACTAACATCGGCCATCTGTGTTGGTCCACCTACCATGAGAAGGTTGATCCCCTGAGCGTCCAACTGTTCTAGTTGTTTTACTCCCTCAACGCGGACAGAGAAACGTTGCTTGAGGCCTTCAGCAATGGCCTGGGCCACCTGCTCGGTATTGCCGTACTTTGTGTCAACGACTATTAGAGCATTCATGTTTGTGATTTCTCCTTGGATCCGAAATGATGCTGCCTTACACACTTGAGGTGAGTGGCGCTCTCCTCCGCACCCTTCCATACTCGCGTACCCATGCGTTCAGTGTCGGTGTCTTAGCCATAGCAGACTGTGCTCCTGCCACCCAGACCGATTTCTGAAACCAACCGATAACGGTTATGATGGGCTATACCGACAATCAAGCTACTCATGATATATCCGGCATAGCGCGAATGACTTGAATGTTTGCCGTGTTGAGGCTTTGATGTGGAGTGTAGAGAGGGTGACGTATTAAGTAGTAAGAAGTGTCACATCAAAAGGGAGTATAGCATTATCTTCATCTAAATGACTAATTAAGACGCAATATCTAACGGCAGTAAAGTGAGCGGCGTTCCCCGCCATACCCTTTACTTTTCGTCTACTACGGTCCTATTCGATCTAAAAATCGAATTCTTCTTTGCGGCGGTTGCAAGTCTTCGTCGCTTTCATAGAAGAACAGCCATGCAACCGNNCCAGCGCAACGTTAGATGGAATCATCGCTGATAAATACCAATAAGAAGAATTATTTAAGTTTGAACTTAACTTCAATTACCAGGTTCCGATTTTAACTTCTCAAGACGCACGAAATTCTCATATGGCGCAATAAATCTTGTTCGATCCTCAGAAGGAACTGGTGCACCAACTTGGTCCACGACACTTTCATAAGTAACTATAAGCTCAGCGAGCTTCTCACAAATAAATTCCGAGCAAGATGAACAATTCTCTAGTTCCTTTTCAATTACACATGGCCTCACCGGGCATGCTGTATCAATTAGCTGTGGATTTTCTGACATACATCCATCGCAAATAATATTCTCAGGGGGAATACGGAAACCGAAGTATTTGTACCATCCATCACTGAGAGTCTGTTTATTCGATGGGTTTGTTTCGACATTTGGACGATATGCAAGGCAGAGGTCACACCGATATCCACATCGTGTCAATATCTCATCCATACTTAAACCTTGACTAGTAAAAAAATAGATGCCATCTAACGGGGTGCACATGGGCGACGAGATACGAACTGTCACTTGCATCAGCTGGGTTAGTCATGTGTTGCGCTTCAAACTTAGAGCTACACGACACAGTGTGCCATTCAGATCCGTTTTCGGCCATAAGTGGACCCCATAGTATTGCCCGATCGACGTTGAATACCGCACAGCCATCAAATCGTTGGCTTCCATTTACCATCGACATAAGTAGCTTCTGAGGCGCCCGGCCATGGCGGCATGGCGATGCAAATGAACTTCAACTCTACTTCTGATACGTTTCGGTACTGAAAAGCTGTTCCCACCGGAATGTCGATTGAGATACCTGGAACGAGAGTAGTGATGCAGCTCTCCAAGCCATCGTCTCTCCAAATCTCACCGTGTCCTTCCAACACGTACCAGAATTCGCTGACGGTTGCGTGAACAGTCGCTTTATTTATTTGATGCGGCGGGACAGTACAGTGGATCATGTTGCCCGTTTCGCCATCCATGATAAAACGAATGTCTGCACCCGCCGGCGATTTCGCATCGGGCTGCTCTGGAAGCGTTGTTGTCTTCATCATACCCTCCTCAAGCCTCATACGATTGAAGTATCGCACGGTTTTGTACACGATTAACCGTGAAGGTTATCCCACAGAGGCACCATAGCTTTGCTGTCTTGCAATCCGCTGTCCTCCCACAAAACAGTCGCTCACGAATAATCAGCCTAGGCTATCTGGCTCTGCCAGTTAGCCGCCCGCTCCAGCGGATTGTTATTCGATTAAATTACACACCTCGACAAACGAGGGAAAGTGATAATCCCACCAATTTCTTTGTTACAGCTCATTAAAGCTTTGCTAACTTGATATCGCTACTTGACGCGAATTCCATCACCTCCGTCGCCGAAAAGGAAGTGATTCCCGCTGGAACCGAACAGTACAAACCTGCAAGGGCGTTAGCAAACACTACAACTTCATCATCGGGCCAAGATTGGACTCGACCGAATATCAACCCGGCCGAAAAGGCAGCTCCTGCTCCAGCGGTGTTTACCACTTTTATTACGTGAGCAGGAAGGTGATAAGTGCCGGAGCGGTTTGTATATATAACACCTCGTGGGCCAATTGTCAGGGCGCAGAGCGCTGCTGAATAGTTGTTAAAAAAGGTTTGAGCCATTTCACTAGCCTGTTCAACGGATTGACCCGAAGCGGCCACTTGGATAACTGACACCCCCTGTTGCAAACGTCGGTCCATTTCCTCATTAGGTATGTACCCACTTAGATTCACAATAATGGGTACCCCGTGTTTAAAAGCATAATCCATTGCGCGGACGCTAGCTTGCCAGATTTCGGGATAGACATCAACATAAAGGAAATTTGTTTTACGGACAAGGTTTAGGTCAACGGTTAATAGACTCTCCACAGAATTCGACAGAAATGCAAACCAAGTCCTGTTACCATCTCGATCGTCAACGACGAACCAAAGCGGTGTACTCACGTCATCAAGCAATGTGACATTATTGACAATATCAGTTCTTTTGAAACGATCGAGGAGGTCCCGTCCATCAGGATCATTGCCGACGTCATTGCTGATAAGCCCCGCTCTACATCCGAGTCCATCAAGGATGACACAGGTGATTGCCGCATCGGCACACATCAGTTCCATGAGCGACAAGATGGTCGCCCCGCTATCGGCTTTAGGGTATTCCTCGACAGTAGCAACACGCATTGCGGACAATACTCCAAAGCACACTACATCCAAAGGTTTTTGTATAGTCTTATCCATATCGTCCCCAAAGTCATCCGCAGATCTCGCACAGCCATTGAGTTGCATTCGTCATCCAGCCTCAAAACCAAGCAAGCCAATTTAAACATCCCTAGTTGAAGCCGCATAACGGCTCTGGACTAAGCTGCCTGGATATGATCTTCGATAAATTACTAGCATCCTGATGGCTATTCCAAGCCTTAACTTTCGCCTAGCCTCCAGGTCAGCCTCCGCGATATGTTGAGCAGCGATGGTAACCACGCAAGGCTTACCTCAGAATCGTTCAGTTTAATCATGCAGACAGACTAACCCAAAACCCACCGGAGTTTGTAGTTTTCGATCTCAGCTAAAAGCAGCCTCATCAATCCCCAACTCATTTGCTGCTTGCGCTTAAGCTATTGCCTCAGCACTATGAGGGAAAGCGTTCCGTTAGGTGAATTGAGTACCAACTTATGGAGCGTTGAATAGCCCCAAGCTAAGGACGACTCATAGTTGATTGTCTTTTATGCCTTATGAGGGGATTGCACTCCTCCTAAAGTGAACAAATTGCCAGTTACACTTGTAGATACCGTACATTCCGTCAACCATCACGTACTCATAATGACACGAGCGCCCATTTTTGAAGGAATCCACCGCATCGTTCAACGCGGAATCCTTCAAGTATATTCTCCCATTCTTCTCGATCAACATACCCAAGAGGAGGAGGTGAACCTAGGCTTAGGTACGCCTGTCCTTTGGGCTTGAGGATGCGTTTGATTTCCCTGACGGCCAACGGCCTGTCCGAGACCATGGCTCAAAGAAGTCCATTGGCAAGAACAAAGTCAACCGATCCATCTTCTATGAAGCTAAGGTCAGCGGCAGAGGTGGCGTGCGCTTCAATGTTCTGGTATCCACCCCTTTCCACCTTCTTCTCTAATTCTTGGATTTGTTTTTCGTCCAGATCAACCACATATACCTTCCCATCAGCCCCAACGCATTCGGCCAATGCGAGTGTATAGTAGGCTTCTGCACAACCAAGATCCGCAACCACCTGACCTTCTGCGACATAGGGCTCAAGGTGTCTTTTAGGATGATCGATCGAGCGCTCAAAAAACCTGATGACCGGGTTCAGATTTATTTGGTTTTTCGGGTACGCTTCTTTACTAGCCTTAGGTTTCTCTTTGTTCGTATCCATTTCCTGACCTCCCTTAACTTGGCAATACTAGCGTCGCGCTGCCTAACGACCTCGAGCTCAGTTGCCCGGCGGCTCAGGCATCGGTAGAATCATTGACGCTCACCCTGTCAGGCAAGCAAACCGTGCATATCCAGCAGACGGCCGGGTCAGCTGCAGCGAGTTGTCAGGCACCCGATGGAAACTCATCCTGCCGTTCCATGATCTGCGTTAGCCATCCCGGAACCCTGAAATCGGTCACTACTATGAAGTGCCCACCCTCCCAGTCAGGATACGGTTTGACATCCAACACCGGCGTCTTATCATACGCATCAAGCCCTCTCACCCACAGCACGTTTCCCTCTCGTTTGATAAGCTCCACCAAGGTCAATCCCAGTGAATTGGGATGAATAGGAGACCTTGCAGCTAAGACCCCCACTCCGCCACCTCGATGGCATAACTCGGGTTCCGTTCCATGCATCACCTTGTCTAGCCAGAAGATCACGTAGATGTGTGACCACTCTTCTATCCCATCCAGTGCCGGGCCTAAATCTTCATCAAACACAATCTTTGCCACAAGGCTCCTATCCCTCTCGTTCTCGTTGGGTGAAATCCGGCTCACAAACCCTATGGGCCTTATTTCAATCATCTTTTGATCAAGCTCCTCCATCTCTTCTATCCCGCCTTGCTGAATTCTTGACTTGACTCGGGCGGGCTAACAGCTTCGAACTGAGCGGCGCCACTGAATTACTGCACTCATGCAATCCAACCCAGGTGGTATTCACTCCAGTCAATTATTTACAGACACAATCTCTTACCGTTTCTGGAGCAATGCCGTGATCTCGTCAAAGAACCGATTTCTGACCTGCTCAACATGCAACGCTTCCTTATAGTCGATGTAGCAGCGATCCTTTAGCATATACTTCCGAGGTTCAACCTGGAGTGCGTATGAGTTTAGATGTCGTTCCCAGAACCAGTCAGCCGATTAAAATTGGATGTAGTTTGGATTAGCCAATGCGATCTCTTTCAACTCATCGAACAGACCTCTACCAGCAAATGAATTCTCAATACAGAGAGCTAAATAGGCAATTCTGTATTCTACGCCTTCAATATTTAAATCAACCGGCAATGGCTCAATGTTGTCAGGGTCACCTTGGCCAGCGTAGAGAAAGTGTCCATAGCAGCTTTGTAGTGTGAGGCAATAAGAGAGCCCCATAAACCCTTCTACTATCCCAGTGATCGGACGATCAATGGTGGAAAGATCAAGCCTTTCAAGCGAGGCTCTCCTTTCGTCGTCGAAGCCCTCATTTTCGACAAACGGACGAGATTCTGTGAAGGTCTCCACGCGAGTGATCCTATCTGGAAATCCAGTATCCGCCTAACGGCCTCGAGATAATCGCCCCCCTATGATCTTACAATGAAAAAGCCCGGTGCCGAAGCACAGGTCTCCATTCCAAATCACGCGGTGCGCGGTTTCCACTCCAGCGATTGGTTAGTCACGCTCACCGCTCACCAATCTGGCTTACGCAAGACGACTCAATTGATATTAGTATGCATGCAATACTGCAATGAAATCAGACAAGCTGCGTCAAAAGTGATGACACAGCAATAGTGCTGCAAGTGACGAAATGTAGCACAAACACATTTCTCCGCACAGCGATCATCCTCTCAGGACACAGGTGATTAGCCCATGATCCCTTCACAATCCTCCATGCGAGTCCAGCAAAAAGCAGCGTGACCAATGCCAGTGGGTTTACAGAGCCTGACAACACGGCAACGAGCAATGTCATGAAAAGCAGCAGCGTTAGTGCGAGAACTCCATAGCGACCTGAAAAGTGTGGGCCAAACTCAATCACCAACGTCCGTCGCCCTACCTTCTCATCGTCCATCCTGCTAATGAGTTCATCAATCCAGACCCATAAACCGGTCGCGACAACTAACGGCATTGAAGCTAGATACACTGTTCGTGTAAGGTCGGCGGCCTGGACGAGATATGCTCCAAGGACAGGCATCATACCAAGGCCTTGAGAGATGACAATCTCACCGCCAATGCGCTGACTGAGGCTAACCGGCGGTACCACGTAGAGCAAACCAACAATAATAGCTGAGACTCCAAAAGCGATGAAGATATTTTCATAAACACCTTCGTTGAGGTGTAACCCGCTGTTGATGAGCAGTCCTAGGAGGCAGGCTAAGACTATGCACACGCAAGAGTATCTCAGAAGTCTAGATCTGGGCCACTTGTTTGTAAATCGTTTTTCAAACCACGCCTGCAGGGATGAGAATCCAGCGTGAAACATAACGGTGGCGAGAAGAAACTCTACGGCGGCAAGCCACCTGAATGAGAAACCCGGCGGGTGGAGCCAAAACGGCAATGTTGTGCCAACAAGCGCCGGAAGCAGTGAGGCAGTCCAGTAACGGAAGCCCGAAAAGTTCAGAAATCCAGAAATGCTTTCAAGGGATTCTCCCGCTGGAAGGTTGTCCTGTGCCATCTGGGTCATTTCCTTCATTCCTTCTTCTTGCTTGAGAACTTTTGCGGGTTAACGGCTTTTAGAGGAGGCGCTTGGGCATTCCCCAGTTCCTGCTTTCCACGATATCAAACTGAACTATCCCAAGCAAATCGCAGCGCACCCCAGGCCTGTCCTGAGTGTAAGCGAAGAATCCCCCTCCTGCGAATGGATAGCCGCCATTGAATTTATCAGCCTCTACTCCTCAATGGATGCACCTATCTTCACCGAGAAATCCATGAATGAGTAGGATGTATTGGGAGAACGGTATGCCAGGTAGTCATCGACTGCTGAATGCTTTGAAGCTTAAGTCCAGTATTATCCTCTCTACTTGACGCAGCTGAGGTTGAGAAACTACCTGTATTGTTGAAAACTCTCCCTGGCCCCGGGCTTGATCGAATAACACTCCATTCGGTTCGACTCTTGGCCCGATGGAGAATATCTACCGAAAGAATTTAAACAAACTGTAAATGGCAAGGAGAGTCCAAATAACGATACCGGCAAATCCCACTAGGCGTCCAAGAGTCGGCCATGAAGATTCCCAAATCCATAACCCTACCATGATAGGGAGAAACAACACCCAGACGATAATCATTGGTACCAAAGGCAGCGCTTGGGCCCAGTTCCAGATCTCGTCCAGCCACTCCCGATTCACGACAAGTGCGATGACGAACCCGACCCACAACACCACGAAGATTAAGTTGGCGTAGATGGTCATGATTCGTGAAATGATATCGTTCGAGGATAAAGTTTCCCTCATAGTCGTCCTCCCAGACTCACGAGATCGCCAATCCCTACAGAAATGCGCCTGCCCCCTATGACGACAGTCCCTTGAAAGTACAAATCCCAATCAGCAACACGGCCATTATAGATCACGAATTGGAAACAAACTTCACCACCAATGGATTAAGCATAATGGCGCCTAACGGTCTCTAGCTGAGCGACGGCGGTCATAAGCCTATCGCTTGGTTTACGTCGTAAAGCTTCGCTTTACTTATCGGAGAATTGCTTTGCAATTCTCCCAAGCTCATTAGAGCCGCTATGAAGCGCAACGACATAGCCGTCCATCCCAGCGAGATTGGAATGACAATTTTTTTTAATCCTTCAAGATCCCCTTCGGCTCCGGTTAGTTCACTTGCGCTTGCTTTATCAATGGGTCGGGGCTAAATTGGTTTTGATGATTGAAAAATAAAATCCCTGTCAGTAAATTCCAAAATAAGGAAATCAAATGCAAGAAAACAACAATAGCGTACCTCAACATGCTCAAGTAGTCATAATTGGAGGCGGTGTGATCGGCTGTTCCGTGGCCTATCATTTGGCTGACATGGGTCTCAAAGATGTGGTCCTTATCGAACGGGACCAGCTGACCTCAGGCACTACCTGGCATGCAGCCGGTTTAATGTGCACCTTTGGCTCAACGTCTGAAGTCAACACGGCAATGAGAAAATATACCCGCGATCTCTACTGCAGCCTGGAAGCTGAAACAGGCTTGTCCACAGGATTTATACCGATTGGGTTCATTGAAGCCGCAGCTGATAAAGATCGCCTGGAAGAATACCGGCGCGTTGCTGCATTTAACCGCTATTGCGGCGTGGATGTTCAAGAAATTTCCCCAAAGGAGATTAAAGAGCTTTTTCCTCTGGCCAAAGTCGATGATCTGTTGGCGGGGTTTTATGTAAAAGACGACGGAAGGGTGAACCCGGTTGACGCAACCATAGCAATTGCTAAAGGCGCCCGTATGAAAGGGGCCAAGATAGTAGAAGGAATAACCGCTACGGGCATACATCAGAAAAACGGGCATGTTACCGGGGTTAAGACGCTGCAGGGTGATATCCAGGCTGAATATGTAGTGAATTGCGCTGGTATGTGGGCAAGGCAGCTTGGTGATATTTCAGGTGTTAATATCCCGAACCAGGCGGCGGAACATTATTATGTTATTACTGAACAAATACAAGATCTGCCTCCCAATATGCCCATTCTTGAAGACCCCTCCCACTACGGGTACTATCGTGAAGAGGTCGGGGGCATTATGGTCGGGTTGTTTGAACCGGTCTGCGCTCCCTGGCATGTAGATGGTATTCCCAATACTTTTTCTTTTGGTGAAATAGCTCCCGACTGGGACAGGATGGAACCCTTTATTGAAAAGGCCATGTCCCGGGTGCCAATCACTCTGGAAGCCGGATTAAAAAAAATCTTTTGCGGTCCCGAGAGTTTTACACCCGACTTCGCGCCCATCGTCGGCGAGACCCCGGAGGTGAAGAATTATTTTGTAGCTGCCGGCCTTAACTCGATCGGGATCATCATTGGCGGCGGACTGGGCCACTTGATAGCCCATTGGATCATCAACGGCTATCCGGATGTGGATATTACCGGCTTCAACATTGACAGGCTTCACACCTTTCAGAACAATCCCCAATACCGCAGAGACAGAACCGTTGAATCATTAGGATTGGCATATCAATGCCATTATCCGTATAAAACATTAAAGACCGCCAGAGGGGCGAAAAAGCCACCATTCTATGATCGGCTGGCCGCCCACGGTGCCTTCTTTAGAGAAACCAGCGGGTGGGAGGGGACGGATTGGTACGCGCCGGAGGGTCAGGAGGCGAAAGTTGAAAAACATGCCTGGGGAAGGGAAAACTGGTTTCCTTTCTGGGAAGCGGAACATAAGGCCGCTCGTGAAAATGTTGTTCTAATGGACATGTCATTTATGTCAAAGTTCATGGTCCAGGGGCGGGACGCTGGCAAGGTCCTGAACTATATATCGGCCAATGAGGTAAATGCCAAGGTAAATCAGATTACCTACACCCAGTGGCTTAACCATCGCGCGACTCTGGAGGCAGATCTTACTGTAACCAAGCTCGAGGAAGACAAATTTATGGTTGTGGTTGCTGATACCATGCATCGGCATGCTGAAACTTGGCTCAAGCGAAATATTCCGGAAGAGGCCTATTGTTTTGAAACAGACATGACCTCAGCCTACAGTCAGCTGAATATTCTTGGGCCCAATTCCCGTAAGTTGATGCAGGCGCTGACAACCGCCGACATGTCCAACCAGGCCTTTCCCTACCGGCACGCCCGGGAAATCGAAATTGGTTATGCCCGCGTATTGTGTCTCAGAATCAACTATGTGGGAGAGCTCGGTTACGAACTTTATATACCCACCGAGCAGGCTATCCATGTATATGACTTTATCGTCGAGGCGGGAAAACAGTTTGACCTTCAGCATTCAGGCCTAAAAGCCCTGAACAGTCTGAGGATGGAAAAAGGCTACCGTGATTATGGCCATGATATGGACAATACAGATAACGCCTATGAGGCAGGTTTGGGAATGTTTGTAAAGTTGAAAAAAGAGGATGATTTTATTGGTAAACAGGCCTGCATCAAAATTAAACAGGAGGACGATAAGACAAAGCGGTTGGCCCAGGTTCTGGTTAAGGATCCGGAACCCTTCCTTTTCCACGCCGAAATAGTCCTGCGGGATGGCAAACCGGTAGGTTATGTTACATCAGGTTCTTACGCATTTACTTTAGGCGGCGCCGCAGGGCTGTTCAAAATTAATGCTGATCGGCCTATTGATGAAGAGTATGTATCCAGTGGGAAATGGGAAGTGAATATCGCCGGAAAGATCTATCCCGCTGTGGTTTCACTCAAGCCAATGTATGATCCCAAAATGGAGAGAATAAAAGCCTGAACAGAAACAGATACTTTCAAACATGATCTATCATTCTGCTTAACGTCAACAAAGTGAGCGGCGCTCCACGCCCCACCCATCAATTCTCGCGTATCCCACGGTCATATTCAATCTGAAACCCGTTGTGTCATTTGCTACAGCTGCAAGTCATCGTCGTTTTCATAGAAGAACGGCCAAGCACCCTTCGGTTGCTGCCTTTCTTCCAAGCGATCCGAAGGCTCGCCATCCGCTCGGTGAGCTGATAGGCATCACCCAAAGAGATGGAAGGGGTTGCCACTCTCATTAATGGACCTAATGCGGCTCGATGATGACATCCTGTAGAAACATCGGATCGATCCCCCTTGCCGGTAACTTCACCCATGGCTTGCACAATCGATTAACTCTAAAGTATGCGAGTGGCATTGTTACCGCTTTCTCAATCAGAATCTTGTCTGCCTCCTGATACAATCGAATACGTTCCCCCTGGTCGAAAGTTCGTTGGGCCTCATCGAGGAGGCGATCATACCTCTCATCAATCCAGTGAGGATGATCGGTTCGAACAGTCACCCTGAGAAACCAATCAGGATCGGGATATTCGGCCGATACCGCAATAAAATGTGCATTCCTATTGAGAAACGTGCTGACGTAATTCTTCCAGTCCGTCGTCTGAACCGCGAGTTGTACATTCAAATTGTCAATCCACTCCGACTTAAGGTACTCAAGTGAGGGACTTTCACGTACCCAAGTGATTTCCACCGTTGGAAATCCTTGACCATCAGGATAGCCAGCATTGGCCATAAGTCTTTGCGCCTGTTCTGGATCGTACGGCAGACCAATTCCCGGCGAATGACCCGGTATGGCTGGTGGAACTAAACCCCCAGTAGCTGGAGACATGAGTCCACCTAACGCGTCGTCAACAAGCCTCTCTCTGTCGACTGCCATGACAAGAGCCCGACGAACGTCCACATCGTCGAATGGTGGCCGACTCGTGTCAAAACCTACGAACAATGTCCCTGGCTGTGGGAATGAGACAAATTCATCAGCATATTTTTGACTCGCTAGGCTTGCATAATAGGTTGCCTCACCAAGGTGCGCTACATCAACACTATCTCTTTCATACAGTTCAAACTCATCAATTGAAAAGGGTCTTTCGCTAAAACTAAATTCAACCCTCTCCAGGTTGCCCGAAAACCTGCCATGATAGGTCGGGTTCCTTACCAGATTCATGGATTCCCCGGGCTTGTAAGATTCGATCTGAAAAGGTCCGTTTGTGACGATGTGTTCCAGGTTTGTCCAGGCATCGCCATAGGCTTCCACGACATGTCTAGGAACCGGGTATAGCGTTACGAGCATATGAAGAAAGTAACTCGCGACTTGCTCCAATTCCACTTCCAAGGTCAGTTCGTCGATTTCCCGTACACCTACTTGATCTTGCTCAGAGATTTCACCTTTGTTGTATGCCATCGCATTTTTGATGTCGAAAAATAGGCTAACTCTTCCAATGGAAGCTTTGGTTGTAGGATTTAAGGTGCGCTTTAACGAGTATGCGAAATCCTCTGCCGTAACTTGCGTACCATCGCTCCAATAAACGTCGTCGCGCAGGTGAAAGAGGTATCTGGTGCCATCTTCAGAAATCTCCCAACTCTGAACCACATTGGGAATAATTTCCCACCCCAAACCAATCTCCATCAATCCGCTGAACATCCCGGAGATATAACCCCATGAGATCCCGTCATAACAAATGCAGGGGTCAAATGTAGTGGGTTCTGACATGACTCTCCTTAATGGGTGAGGAGCAGGTTCCGGTGTTTCAGGTCTCGTAGCCCACACTCGCTGATGCATGTCAAAGGCTTCATCGAATGAATCCCGCGATTTTTTAAAGTCGAACGCGGTGTAATAAGTCAATCCCAACTTCATTAATGTTCTTGCTGCTTGATCGTCATAGTCCATTTCTTTCTGAAGTTCCAATGCTCGCTCATAGAATTGTATCGCCTCCTCATTTGCGAACACCAACCGCGCCCTGTCCCCTGCTGCCTCAAGATGCTCGATGGCCTTGTCAGCTTCTCCCGCCTCCGCGTAATGATTGGCCAACTGCACCGTGATCGCATCCGTTTCCCCTGCATAGAGCTCTTCCAACACCATTGCCACTTGACCATGCATAGTCCGCCGCTCCGCCGCGCTAAGGTCGTTGTACAAGAAGCGTTGAAAGAGGATGTGCGTGAACCGATAAAGCGATAGGTAATGTTCGCCAACCTTAGCCTCATCTCGAGATCGCACCAAGCGGTGCTTTTTCTCCAGCTCCCGTGAGAGCCTCTTGATCAGCTTGCTCTCACCAACCTGTTGCACCCTGGCCACCACCTGTGCGGTGAAGTCCTCCCCCTCCACACTGGCTATACTCAGAGTCTCTCTCAGCTCATCTTCCAATCGTCCGATACGCTCCTCGATCACCCCTTCCACTCGGGCAGGCAGTACGCTCCAATCCAGTTCACGTCCTTCCACCCATAGACCATCCTCGTCCAGGAACAAATCGCCGCGCTCCTGCAGGACTCTCAAGAGCTCGACGGTGAATAGCGCATGCCCTCCCGTGTGTAAGAACAGGGCTTCCTGAAAGCCCTCTGACAACCGATTGGGCTCGCTGTTTATGTACAATTCAACAAAAGATCGTGCCTCTTTATCCTCCACCGTTCCCAGGTCGATCCAGACGTCCCCATACTGACGCTTCAATTCTGCCAACACCAGTTTTAAAGGATGCGGTTCACCTCTTCGACCAAGTGCGATCTCCTCCGGTCGGTATGCGCCCACGATCAGAACCCGCCGTCCAGCCAGTCGTCGAGCCAAATGGAAAAGCAGATTGATAGAAGCGCTATCCGCCCACTGCAGATCGTCCAGCACCAACAACAATGGGTGCTTTTCTGCGATCTCAGACAACACCACCTCAACCTGGTCGAAGAGGCTTCGTTGATCAAGCCCATTACGAGATGAACGCTCTTGCTCGGTTAACGTAGCGAGCCGTTCGATCCAGGGCGTACTCCCCTCCACCGCAATGCGCACCCGACTCAGCATTCCAACCCCTGAGGCGAAGACGTCGATCAGATCCGGACCAACCTCGACAACCTCTCGGACCACAACTGGCATCGCCTCCCAGAGTTCTTCAGCCTCCTGACGCGAGATCCTCCCCGAAGCCCAACGCGATTCCAGATCTCCGGTCAGCATCCCCATGACCTGTCTGAATGGTAGATAAGGATCCCCCAAACCCGTAAACGCGCTGCACTCCCCCCAGGCTATAAGCAATTCGGCACTCTCTTCTGAAACCTTACGTGAGAATGCCTCCAGGAGCGTGGTCTTCCCACGTCCCGGGCCACCAGTAACGAAGACAATCCCTCCGCGCCCCTCCAACGTATCCTGGAGATAGCCATCCAGCCAGTTCAATTCCCGCTCACGACCGACGAAGACCGGGGTCGGGATCTCCTCAGCGCCCTCAAGGAACGAGGGTAATTTCACCGGTCCCACCTCAGCAGGAGTTTCAGGCGGCAACGCTTCGAGTGAGCTCAGTGGCGGGAACTCCGATGGGAGCCCTTCGATGGCAAGTTGGTGGATCCGCTCTGGACGGCGCATGTCTTTCAATCGATGTCGCCCGAGATTGAGCAGGCCCACCCCATCAGGCAGATCATCCCGCACCAGTGGCGTCGTGGTCTCTGAAAGCAGCACCTGACCGCCGTGCCCCACGTGGGCAATCCGTGCGGCACGATGCACGTCCATCCCCAAGTAACCCTCTTCCCATGTGAAGGGTTCACCGGTGTGTAGTCCCATCCTCACTCGAACTTCAACATCCTCAGGCCAATCGTATGCTGTAACTGCACGCTGCGCCTCAACCGCTCCCGACACCGCCTCCGTCGCTCGTGGGAAAGAGTAGAAGAATGCATCTCCCTGTGTATCCACCTCCTGTCCATTCCAGCGGGTAAATACCTCACGAAGAATCCCTCTTTGGTCTGCAAGCAAAGATGCATATTGGTCCTTGAGTTGTTTCAGAAGTTCAGTTGAGCCTTCGACATCGGAGAAAAGGAAAGTAACAGTGCCTTCAGGAAGCTCGGAGCGAGATAAATTGGGTTTTGTCCCTTCTGACATGATCACCCCAAATATGCAATTAATGAGAATGTTATTTGTCGTATTGAGGCTGCGATGTGATCTGTAGTGAGGATGACGAAACAAGAGGTAGAAAGTGTTATTTCATGATGAGTATAGCATTGTCTGCTTTTGGGGGAATAAGTAAAAGGTGACGTTCATCGGCCTCGAGTTGAGGCTCCGGGGATCGTACCAGCACCTGTATTTACTATGTCCCCACCATAGAATTGTTTTCAAAATTACGCAGCATTCCCGGTCGCCTCCAGCGAGTTAGATGGTGCAATTCAATATACGGATAAGACAAGTTCTAGCAATTCAAAATACGGGATGGTCAGATACAGCTGTGTCAGAATGCATAGCCTATTACTTGTTCCTGGGAGTGTTGCCAACAATACAGTTCAGAATAATCTTTCGCAACCTTAGTGTATGGAGAACGCGGATAAAGGTGACCTTAGTAGCCAACTTAATAGAATTGCAATGCAGAGGACTAACGGTATCCATACTAGTCTTTTCTCAACTGTGCTTGCAGGTGATCTGTAGGTTCTAGTCACTGCAATGATAGATAATACGAAACCAATTCGTGTAAAAACAGCAGCAAGCAATAAAATTATCAACACAACGCCCAATTCATTCCAGAAGGCAAAGTAGTCCTTTGTATCGATGGGTTCTCTTGTCATAATGAATAATATGAAAGAGAGAACGAACGCCAGAGCGGTGATTGCGAAAGATGCCCTTGTAAGGCAACTTGCGAAAGCAGGGGTTTTATCTTCGGTCATCATCATTTCTGATAACAAATTGAGTATTAATCACTATTTGATTGGTCCTTCGGAATAGAATTATTTGAACCTACATGAATGGCTAGCCATAATGCGGCGATGTAAGTGCCAGCTAACGGCGGCGAAGTGAGCGGTGCTCACCGCTCCACCCTTCCATTCTCAC
>JABAOH010007641.1_pt1 | contig 47922 bp, 40 predicted proteins | sample 7062181 | NCBI WGS metagenome assembly JABAOH01 (sample SAMN14538630, study PRJNA623070) | marine sediment metagenome | biome: marine biome [ENVO:00000428]; feature: marine pelagic biome [ENVO:01000023]; material: deep marine sediment [ENVO:00002113]; isolation source: pool of 5 deep marine... | reverse complement strand
ATTTTACCCGATAGGGAGACAAACGTTAAGAAGTTTTCAACACGTTAAGCGATCGGCTCGTTATTGTTGGCCCTGCCTTCTGCTAATAAAACCGGTTACTGCCTTCCATCGTTATCCGTTTTGGTTATTAGTCTGCCAGCCTGAACCAAGGGATGAAGACCAGCCCTGACAATGCCTTTCAGGAGAGGGCGACTTGAGATATAGTTAGCCAGTTTCGGGCTATGGTTATAATAGAGGGAAACAAAAGCTCTTCCCACACGGTTCGTTAAAAGGTATTTATCTCTTACCCTACCCAGGACTTTCACGTCTTTTGCCATACGGGATCCATATGCCGCCGTTGCAATGAAACATCCACCCCCGCCACTCCCTCCAGCTGGAGAAAGAGCCGACGGCGATATGACTTCAATGTTATCGTCTCCCATGAGCGCAGGTTCGCCCCCGATACCGCCGTTGGCGTTGATGAAGTCGCGTGCGCCGGTGAGATGATTAATCAGGCCGGAAAATGAATCGGGGTCGTGTTCATGCGCTCTGCTGCCACCAAGGGGTAAGAGAACGTGCTTGCTCGCGTAGTAATCGAGCGCGACGGGATCGGTTCCAGCAAGCAGGATATTGGTGCGACGAGTTGCCTCAGGCGGGTAGCCGCCCAATTTCTCATGACTCACCCAGATGCAGTCGAGTATGTTCAAATCAGGAATCCTCACAAGACTCCACATCTTCCCGCATTGCGTGCCCGATTCGCCGTAATGGCGGATGCCTGAATAACCGTCGGCCATGGAAAGTATGCCGTAGCTGTGTTTCAAAATGCCCGTTATGCCAGTACCACCGTGTGTCTTCAGAACGGGGATGTTGATGAACTTTAAACGACTATCGTACCCTGAACCGTTCCAGATTCCCTCCCGTAATTCTATCCGGTGCCCTCCCGCAGAGGTAAAACAGGGGTAAGAGACATCTGATATTTGTCGGTAGCCGTCAGTCAAGTGATCCGATTCTGCAATGAAGTTGGATCGGATGGGATCGAGAAGGTAGGAACTTACGGGGTAGTCCTTGAAAACGGAGTTTACCAGATAATCCACGGTAAGGAGAGTCTCCTCCTCGGCGTTCACGTAGATTCCATTGTCTATTTCAGGCCAAGAAGAGTAGTATCCCCATGAGCTCGGATCGCCATTGAAGCTTCCCTCGCCCTGACCGTTTTCGAAGATCACCACTTCCCCATCAAAGCCGTCGGGGTGTTGAAGAATCCGGTAAATCAATCCTCGCAGGACGTCGGTGTTTGTCGTGCCGCGGCACTTCCACTGGCAATTCACCTTGATGAGCACCACGTCGTCGGTATCGATGATACCTGCCGTCCCTCCCCAAGGATGCCCAACATCGGTTCGGTAAAACTTCATCCCGTTTTCCGCAAGCAAATCCAACATGGCATCGAGGCCCCGGTGACGAAGCTGACCGTCATGGATCGGGCATTCTCCTACGTGGAAAACCCGTGATTTATCTCCGTTAGCAAGAGTTTGTTTGACACGGGCCAAACCGCTCACACAGACCAAAGCTCCAGTTGAAGCGACACCTTTGATGAACTCTCGCCTGGTCACCTTCTTCCTGCTTGCCATTCGTGTTCCCTTTTCGTGATCAGCCATTAAAATCTACCCCTTTTGGAAAAGAAGATGTCTCAAATACATGGATAAAATCACCACTGGATTATCGGCCCGAGCCGCTCCATGAATCGTTCTTGGATAGAGTAAAAAAGAGAGGCACGAGGTGTCAAGTCTCTTTCGTGAGATGTCTGAAAAAGTCGCTCTTCCCTGCTCAAAAACCTTTTTTCGACCATTCTAAGGTTCGCTTTACTGCAACCCAACGTCTGCCAAAGGGACCCTTTTCGCCCATAATCCACTATCTAATTGATGTTCAGTCCTACTGAAAAATACATCTTCCGCTCTCTGAACGAAATTTCTGACCCGTTCTAAGGCTCGCTCGTTCGAATTCCCAAACTCGGCCTTGCGGCCTCAAACAGCAGAAATTCGCCCCTTCAGGGACACTTCCCTCGCCAAGACGGGTGCCCCAGAAATTTCGTAATCTCCGCTCCAGGAGCATTTTTCAGCGCGCATTTTTTTGTTCATCTATCAGCACATTCACAGGGATTTGGGTGAACGGAAAAATTCAAATTTTGTTTTTACTTTCAGTAGTTGCAAACTTAGGCGGTGGATTTTGGTCACAACCCGATCTTGCGAACGTATTCCACTTTATGGTATGTAAAAGATGCAGATGATGCCTGGTTTTTACATTGAGCTCTTTGTGGTATCATAAGGAGAAAATGAGCGGGAGATTTTGAATGGACAAAAAGGAGTTCTCTCAAATTCGAAACCTTCTAGGCAAGACTCAAAACCAAACGGCACAGTTACTGGGGATTTCCTCCAAAGCCATACAGAGTTTTGAGCAGGGATGGAGGAACATCCCCGTGTATGTTGAACGCCAGATGTTCTTCCTTCTGGCGATGAAGAGGTCACATCATAATAAGAACAAGCCCTGTTGGGTGATACGGAAGTGTCCCATGGAGATGAGGCGAAACTGCCCGGCACGAGAATTCCAAAATGGACATCTTTGCTGGTTTATCAATGGGACGATCTGCGAGGGCAAGGTGCAAGAAAGCTGGCACGAGAAGATGAAGATGTGCCGACAGTGCGAGGTATTCCAACCAATCTTCCCTCTCTCTTAAGAGCGAGACTTTGAGCCTCAGCTATTTCGTTCGTGGCCTCCTTTTTGATTCCATCATCAATGGAGCGGTTCCAGTCGCTGCTGAATCCCCTGAATTTCCGGGGATGTGCCCTCTCTCGAGGGCTTCCCAAAATAATCGGCGAACCTCATGGGCCCCGCGGGTATTGGGCTCGATCTCCTGGACGAACCAGTAAGAGGGATCCCCGGGACAATAATGGGGATTATTTGGATCTCCATGGTGGGATCCATGGCCCAGAAAGTGGGAATAGATGTCCGCGATTTGTGCACCATAGCTCTTTCCCATATCCAGTATAGCCCGGTTAAAAGCCTGAAAGAGGTCATAGGCCTCGTGGACATCAACCGGGGGGATGTCTAGGTCTCCCACTCCGTCCGTTGGATCATAGATAGTCCCCAGGATGATGGTGCACCTGGGGTACCGACCCCGAAGACCGTTCAGGATCTTGCTGAGATCCAGGCGAAAACGATCCACCACTTCCCGATCGATAACCCGTCCGGAACCCAATAATGAGAGAAAGTCATTTCCTCCAATGGTTAAGGTCACAATGGTGCGATCCCCATCACCCGGAGGAAGGACAGGAAGCTGTTCCTCTAAGACTGTGGCGGATGTGGCGCCATCGGAGGCCAGTGGATGAAAGTCTATTCCCGGATAACGTGATCGGAGGTCCCTTCCCTTCCATTCGGGGTAGATTTCATCTTTATTGCGATAGAAAAGGGAAATGGCTCCCCATCCGGATCCGCCGGCATATTCATCAATTGATATGCTATCACCCAACCCTACATAGCGCGTATAAAAACCCTTTGCCCGGGATGCGGATTTCCCCTGCTGTGTCCCCCCTGAGAGTTCAACCCGTAACGGCTCTTTTTGAGCCGATTCATGGTCGGCTTGCCGGGAAGCACAATGGACTGAATCATCGATATACCCTGGCGTGATAAGCATAAGGAAAACCCCTACAAACACTGTCCTCCCCCTACCCTCTTGCCACCTCAGGCTTTGGTCACGGTTTTCCCGTATCCTTCTCATTTCTCGAGGGTAAACCTCCATTTGCAGAACATGTCATCGGGATGTGGGTCAGGGGGGGCGAACAGGCACTCGACCTGGATTCGCTCATCGACCTCCCTGGCAAAACTTGTGAACTCTCCCCGGTGCATCTCCTTGCAGACAAATTCACCAAGTCCCCGTTTGAGCCGTGCCTCCTGGGTTGGACAACGAGGAACCTCTATAATCACCTCGTCCTCCCCCTCATGGATCTGATAGCCGACCAGGATATGCCACGGGAAGTATCTCAACACCTTGACGAAGCCTCGGAGCCCCTTTTCCTCGATCGGAAAGCGTTGGATCAGGTCCCTCGCGGCCATTCCAGCCACCCTCCCCCATACTCGCTCGTTGATTCGCTCTGCCGTCTGCTGATCGAACTCCTCGCCAACGTAGATGAACCAGAAGGCATCCACCACGCGATAGTGCCACAGCAGAAATTCGATGTAGCTCCTAAGGGCTGGGGCGTCCATACCCTCTAATTGTGAAAGATCCATTCCTCCTCCTTTCGGTAGAAGTCGTCGCCTCCCTAAAGCTTATGGTCACGAGGACTAAGTCAATGTTTCTGAAAAGACATCTTCAAGGATGTTCAAGGCGATGTCGATTTCCCTCTGGGTTACGTTGAGGGGAGGGAGAAACCGGATCGACTCGAACCCGCATGAGGCCAAGAGTAACCCTTTTTGAAGGGCATTTCGAATCACTCGATTCCTCAGGTCATCGGTCTCCACGGAGATAGCATCCATGAGCCCAAGACCTCGAACATCGTGGATTACGGGAAACCGGGATTGGAGTTGCCGCAGGCCGGAGAGAAAGGAGTTTCCCATCTCCTCGGCATTCTTGAGGAGATCCTCTTCTTGGATGGTTTGAATGACCTGATAGCCCACGGCGGAGCTAATTGCATTGCCCTCGCCCCACGTAGAGGAAATCCTCCTCTCCTCCCGGGGAAAGAGCGTGCTCTTCCCAATGGTAGCGCCCACCCGCAGGGCCTTGGCGGAGGTTATGATGTCTGGGATCACGCCGAAATGTTCAACAGCCCACCATCTTCCTGTACGACCTAACCCCGATTGGATTTCGTCCGAGATCAGGGGGATTCCCTCCTTGTGGGCAATCTCGGCCACTTCCCGGATAAATTCGGGATTGGCGATATCATACCCCCCCTCGCCCAGGATTGGCTCAATGATGATGTACGCCACCTCCTCTGGGCTGATAAGGCCGATATCCGGGTCAAGGATCTGGGCCAGACGGCTGATCACACCTTTCCTTCGGATGGAGTATATTTTCCAGCCGCAGTCGCACTCTTGCTGACAGCGACAAAAAGGCAGCTCCACGATCCTTGGGATTTCTGGATACCAATCCCGGTGAACCTTCTTGCTCCGGTTGAGAGAGAGAGCCCCTAAGGTGCGTCCATGGAACGCCCCGTAAAAGCAGAAGCCATATCCATGGTTTCGACGGTAGTCGTAGCAGATCTTGATGGCATTCTCAACCGCCTCCGCACCGGAATTGGATAAAAAGGCGCTGTTGAAACCGAATTGTTGGGAGATCTCCATGAGCTTATGGTGGAGGTGGGAAGGGGTCGGAATGGGACAGTTGCTGGGATCTTCGCCGAAGGCGCCGATGAAGTCGGTTCCGGCGTATCGATCCGGGTCAATTGCGGCGATCTCTTTTGCCACTTCGACGAGGTTGGCGTGGTTATAGCCCAGTGGAGAACTCGCCACGTGGCTGACGAAGTCCAAGATGATATTGCCATCTACATCCGTACAGAATGGCCCAATAGCTGGTTTGGATCGATCCCAAATAAAATCGTAGAAATACGTTGAATGCGCGGCGTGCATTCTATGAAATTGAGCCCATTTGCGCGCATTTGGCCCCGGCGGGGTAACCTTTATTGACGGTGTAACCTTTTCCCTCTCCATCGTAATCTCCTCGTCTAGAACGTTTAGATGGTTTCGATCGTTGAGATCTTTAATATCGTTGGCGGTGTCGGAAGCGTTTATCCGGTTAATGGGTTTCTGGAGAACACTCTTGTCCCCTTTGTTTCAATGCTTCGTCTGGTGACTCTTTCTCAAATAAATTTGCGCTCAGGAGCAAAGGAGCACTAAAGAAACCTAAATAACCAATGAAACTCAAGAAACCGTGAAAACATCTATTTCAACACAGGAGTAAGCACATCTTCCAACGTGGGATGGCCGATCCCCTGGTATTCATATCGAACCCTGACCAGAGGCTTGCCGATCGTAATCAACCTGGACAGGTCGACCGGGGTGGCGCTAACCACCAGATCACACTCCGTCGCGTTGATGGTAGCTTCCAATTCCGCGATCTGCTCGGTGCTATATCCAACCGCTGGCAATACCTTTTCCAAATGGGGATACTTCTCAAAGGTCTCCCGTAGGGTCCCCACCGCGAATGGCCTGGCGTCCACCAACTCCCAGGCACCAAATTTCTGAGCTGCCACAACCCCTGCACCGTAGGGCATCTCCCCGTGGGTCACCGTCGGCCCATCCTCGATAACGAGGACCCTCTGCCCAGATATAAGGGAGGGATCCTCAACAGAAACTGGTGAAGCAGCGCAAATGACCAGGGCTTTGGAGTTAACGCGTCGGATGTTATCCCTCATGCGATCCACATTTCTGGGATCCACCGTATCGACTTTATTGATTACCACCGCATCAGCAAGGCGCATATTGCTTTCCCCCGGGTAATACCGGAGCTCGTGTCCTAGCCTGTGAGGATCGACGAGCACGATGTGAATCGTAGGTTTGAAAAAGGGTGTATCGTTGTTTCCGCCGTCCCATACGAGAATATCCGCCTCCTCCTGGGCTTGAGAGAGGATCTCCCCGTAATCCACACCCGCGTACACGACGGAACCTCGTTCGATATGGGGCTCATACTCCTCCCGTTCCTCGATGGTGCAGTGAAACCGGTCGAAATCCTCGCGGCTCGCAAACCGCTGCACTCTTTGCCGGATAAGATCTCCATATGGCATGGGGTGGCGCACCACTACCACGGTTTTGCCCTTTTGAGCCAGGATGTCGCATATCTTCCGGGTAGTTTGACTCTTGCCACACCCGGTTCTTACCGCCCCCACGGAGACAACGGGCACCCTGGCCTCCAATTGTGTGTGGGCGACCCCCAACATCATGAAATCGGCTCCAGCGGCGCTCACCTCGGATTCGCGGTGCATGAGGTCTTCATAGGAGACATCGCTATAGGAAAAGACCACCAAGTCAACCGACTCCGAACGGACCAGGGAAACGAGCTCGGATTCCGAAAAGATCGGAATTCCCTTTGGGTAGAGTTCCCCCGCCAACTCAGCCGGATAACGCCTCCCCTCGATGGTTGGGATCTGTGTTGCCGTGAAGGCAACGACCCGGTACTCCGCTCTATCGCGAAAGCAGACGTTGAAGTTGTGGAAGTCCCTCCCCGCTGCTCCCATGATGATAACCCTTACGGGTCCTTTCGTCTTCGTTCTCTTTCTCATCATCATTCTCAGCCCAGAAAGATGGTGTTTACCATTTGAACGCTCTCCAGTGTGTATAGCCAATCTTCCCCTTCACTATCTCTTCCCCTATGGTTGTCACAGTGGAATGGTCTATTCTGAAGGGCATATCGGGGCTCAAACCCTTCTCCTCATCTCCTCAATGGCGTTACCATTGAGTGCTTTCAAGAAGGAGAGGGAGAGCCTGTGGGCATGATTCATATCCTCTGTGTGGGCAATTTCCGTTGGCGAGTGGCTACACCGCCGAGGGATGAATATGCCGCCGGTTGGAATGCCTCCTCCCTCCATATGAACGGTAGTCGCATCAGTCCAGGCATGAAAGATATCGGTCTGAAAGGGAATGTCATGCTTTTTGGCAGTGTCGATGAGCCGATCTCGGATCTTTCGGGAGTATATGGTCCCCATCAAAATGTTGGGCAAGAAATCCATGGTGCGGATAACGGGTCCCTGGCCCAGCTGACCCGTTGCCTGCTGCGGAGGTGTCGTTGGATCCGCGGCTGGGACCGTATCGATGACCAAGGCCAGATCCGGCCTCAGGGATTGGGCCGCCACCCTGGCGCCTCGTGATCCAATCTCCTCTTGGGACGTCGCCACCAGGTAGACCGCATAATCCAGGGAAGACGCCTTGAGTTCCTTGGCCAGTTCCCTGAGCACGGCGCAACCCATTCGGTCATCGAGGGCCTTGCTGACGATGTATCCCCTTCCCAGTTCCTGGTAGTTCGGGTGATAGACGATAAAATCCCCAACCTCAATTCCTATCTCGCCCACCTCCGCCCCGGTTCTAGCGCCCACGTCGATCCAGAGATCGTGGACCGATATCGGTCGCTTCAAGTCCTCCGGGGTCAGCAGGTGCTTCCCCTTCACCCCGATGATTCCCGTTTGCACCCCTTTCCGGGAGACGATGTCCACCTTTCGGCTCAGGAGGACCCTCTCGTCTATCACGCCATTGAGGTCGAAATAGATATACCCCTGGGGATTGATATACTTTACGCACATTCCCACTTCGTCGGTATGGGCGCAAACCATCACCGATCTCTTCGATTTCGAGGGGCCAATACGGGCAACGACGTTGCCCATGGAATCCGCCCAAACATCGGGGACGATCTTGGTGAATTGGCGGAACATCTCCTTGGCCACATCCTCCTCAAAGCCCGATCCCCCTGGAATGGATACCAGCTTCTTCAGAAAATCCTTCATCGGCTCCCCCTCATCTTCTTCCATTCTTCACCTTTAGGCCGGTTTCCCGCAATAGGGACAAAAGTCAAACTCCCTTCTCAACCCTTTACCGCAACGCCTGCAGATCAAATCGCCAGTTGTGCCTCTCATGCCGATGCCGTGGCCCATTTCATCGGAAATGCCCCCACATGTTTCGCATATGATGGCGGGTTTTCCCCTGCTTACCGGAAAGATCGGGAGAAAAAAGATGCTCAGGTAATGATCAACTCTCTTGAGATAGGCCTGGGCCTCACCGCAGAGAGGACACAACCTTGGATTACTATCAATCGTCTTCGTTTTCGGATGAACTCCCGCAATGAAAATCATAAGATTCGTTTGGTAAACTGACCCTTTCCCATTCCGAGCAGTTTCAATGTGAGAAGTGTAACCATTTAGGATCATCTTGTCAAAAAGGAGCCGTTTGGCAAGTTCAATTAGTTTATCTGGTTTAATTACATCATCGAGCTTTGGGAGTCCTCCTGGCATTCCAGAAATGGGAGATGGAATCTTTCCTCGAAGATCCTCCGTTGATATAATAATGGTGCCATTGAGAACTAATGAAACAAGGAGGTAAGGAAGGGATGACCCCCAGGATATCAGCAACCGTTTCCTTGACGAGGGATGAGATTGTCCACCTCTATTCCGGAGGGGTCTTAAACCTGAAGATCAAGGGAAGTGAGGCGGAGGCATCAATTGAGCTCTCCAGTTCGGACGCGCCTCCCACGCGAGCTACTCGAATCCGCTTTAAAACCATCACGGCGGAGTAGTGAGAGCGCATTTTTTTCGACAACGCCGAGGAAGTACCGGTGAGTATGCATGTTCATATAGAAACCCGATGCGGCCCCCTAAGCCCGTAATTTCCCCTTGAGTTCCCTTTCCAGGGCCCGAAGGATTCGGTCCCTGACGCGGCTGACATCCTCGGGCGTAAGGGTTCTGTTCGGGGCCCGGTAGGTTAATGAGTAGGCCAGGCTTTTTTTGCCGCGTGGAACCTGAGGCCCCTGATAGAGGTCGAACAGTTCGGTTCCGACAAGGAATTTCCCTCCGGCCCCATGGATGACCTCTTGCACTCGCTGCGCCGGGATATCCTCATCGACCACAATGGCCAAGTCCTCGCTGAGGGATGGAAACCGAGAGATAGGGGCCAGCTTTCCGGCGAGGGAAGCATCTTCGAGGAGCATCTCCACATCCAGCTCCGCCAAACAGACAGGTTGCTGCAAGAGGTCAAAGGCGTCAAGGACCTTGGGATGGACTTCGCCCAATAATCCCGCTTCCCCTCTGTTTGTGATCAACTGCGCAGCGCGACCGGGATGGAAGGTGGAACTTTTGGCCGGTTTTAGATGCCACTCCCCGATCCCTAATTTGCTCAGCAGGATCTCGATCACACCCTTGAGATCGAAGAAATCCATGGAGCTCGTCTCCTTCTCCAACCACGATGTGGCCTCCCTGGGACCGGTCATGGCAATTCCCAAACGGCGCAACTCACGGGGCAAGATCTCCCCCTCTACCGGATGGTAAACCCGCCCCACCTCGAAAATGGCCACCCGCCCCGTATACCGCAGGTTATCCCTCACCGTCTCCAGCAAGCAATTTATGAGGGAACGCCGCATGAACTCCCTTTCGCTAGACAGGGGATTGGCCAACCCAATATAGTCCGCTTCCCTCGGAGGGGCACCTTCTGGCTCCACCTTGCCAACTGCCTCGAGGTTTGTGATGGAATAGGTGATCACCTCGTGTAGGCCGCACCCAACCATCACATCCCGCACAAACTCCTCTTTCTCCAGCGATTCGTTCCGCTGCTGAGAAGGAAGCTCATCGGCCATCAATGTGGCGGGAATTCGATCGTAACCGTAAATCCGAGCCACCTCTTCCACGAGGTCGGCGGGAAGAGTAATGTCCAGACGGTGATCGGGAACGGCGGCGCAAATGATATCTCCCCTCCTTTTGCATCGAAAATCGAGGGCCTCCAGAATCTCCATGACTCCTTCACCGTCCATCCTTATTCCCGTTATCCGCTCCACCTCACGAGCGGTAATCTCCACGGTCTTTTTCTCCTGTTTGACGGGGTAAGCATCAGCTACTCCCTGAGCGACGCTCCCTCCTCCGAGTTTCCTCATCAGTTCTGTGGCCCTCTTTGCGGCGGGGATGGTCATAGAGGACGGAACCCCCCGGCCGAATCTTGCCGATGCCTCGCTGGACAGCTTGAGAGCCTTTGATGTTTGGCGGTTGTTGACATAGCTAAAGCTTGCGGCCTCCAAAAGGATGTTCTTCGTCCTTTCTGTTACCTCGCTCTCAAATCCCCCCATAACCCCGGCAATAGCAACCGGTCCGCCGCCATCGGTGATGAGTAATATATCCTCGGTCAAGGCTCGCTTAACGCCATCCAGTGTGGTTATGGTCTCTCCTGGCTTTGCACGCCGAACGATAATAACGGGGGGACCCTCATCGGATAGTCCCGCATTTCCCTTCCGATTTCGGAGCATGTCGTAATCGAAGGCGTGCAAGGGCTGTCCCCACTCCAGCATGACATAATTCGTGATGTCCACGATGTTGTTTATCGGCCTCATTCCTGATAGCAGGAGGCGTCTCTGCATCCATCTAGGGGAGGGTCCTATCTTGATATCCCTAATGAGAGTAGCCGAGTAGCGAAAACAGAGGTCCGGGTCGGCTATTTCGACCTCGGCCTGGTCTTGGATTGGATCGCCGAGGGCTTCCATCTCAGGAATGTCCACGTGCAGCTTTTGTCGGGTGAGGGCGGCCACTTCCCGGGCCACCCCGACTATGGAGAAGCATCGGGCCAAGTTTGGGGTTAGGTCGAGGTCCAAGACAATATCCCCCATATACTCCGCAAGGGGGGTTCCAACGGGTGCATCCTCATCGAGAAGCAATATGCCCGTATGCTCATCGGATAGGCCCAGTTCCTTTTCGGAACAGACCATCCCCTCGGAGGGGATCCCACGAATTTTGCTGGGCTTGAGCGTCGTATATCTCAATTCCTGCGAATAGCCGTTTATGAGCCGGGCACCTGCGATGGCGAAGGCCACCTTCTGCCCCTTTTGGCCAACCCTGAGGTTGGGGGCGCCGGTCACAACGCCCATGGGCTTATCTGCCCCGTAATCAACTGTGACCACGGTCAAGCGATCGGCATTGGGATGTTTTTCAACGCTCAAGACTGCGCCCACGAAGATTTTCTCACGATCCCACTGGGATCCAATATTCTCAATCGACGCAACTTCCAGGCCAGCTAAGGTCATGCGCTCGGTCAACTCCTCAATGTCCATCGTAATATCTACGTAGTCCCTTAACCAGCTAATGGGTACCTTCATGCTTTGTCCCTAAAAAATAAGGAGATTCCAGAAAAAGGTGCTCCTCGCTGTTTACAATATTTGTTCGACCATTCTACAGCTCGCTCCGTTACACACTCAAAACTCACCCTCCTGACTCAGAGCTCCTTTCCACAGTTGTCGGAGCTTTCATGAGGCAATGAACCCGCAGTATCTAGAGGTCTTTAAAACTGGCTTAGAAAACGCAAATCATTACTGAAGAAATACCGGATATCGTCGATGCGATGTCTCAGCATCGCAATCCGCTCAGGTCCCATGCCGAAGGCGAAACCGCTGAAAACCGTCGGATCATAGCCCCCATTCTCCAAAACAACTGGATGCACCATACCCGCCCCCAGGATCTCCAACCACCCGGTTTGCTTACATACCGAACACCCCTTGGCCCCGCACAAAATGCAGTCAATATCCACCTCGACACTGGGTTCGGTGAAGGGGAAATAGCTGCAGCGGAAACGGACCTTCCGGTCGACCCCAAACATCTGACGTCCGAACTCGATCATGGTCCCCTTCAAATCGGCAAGGGTAATCCGTCTCCCTACGGCGAGCCCCTCCACCTGGTAAAACATAAAATCAGAACGAGCGGAAACCTGCTCATATCGGTAGCATTTCCCCGGAAGGATAACCCGTATGGGATTGGGGCAAAATTGCCGCATTGCCCTGATCTGCCCCGGTGAGGTATGGGTTCGCAGCAGAACCCCTTCCCGCGTCGTGTAAAAGGTATCCCACATATCCCTGGCGGGGTGTCCTGCAGGCATATTGAGCAGCTCGAAATTATTCAGCTCGGTTTCGACTTCGGGAGCTTCGAACACCTGAAACCCCATCTTCGCGAAGATGGCATAAATGGTCCGCAGGGTCTGAGTGCTAATATGGAGCCGGCCCACATCGATGGGCCGCCCGGGGAGAGTGACGTCGACCCGTTTTTCTAGGAGGGCATCCCGTTGGAGGGACTTCAATGCCTCAATTCGCTCTCCATAGGCGCTTTCCAGAGCAGATCTTACTTCATTGGCACGCTTGCCTGCGAGGGGGCGTTTTTCTCCGGGGAGTTTGCCGATCTCCTGAAAGATCTCCGTAAGCTCGCTCTTCCTCCCAAGGTACCTCACTCGCCACTCGTCAAGCTGAGCTAATTCCCGCGAATCCTCTAATGCTCTCTTAGCGCTCTCCAACAGATGGTCCAATCGGTCAAGCATGTGGTAAATCCCCTTAGTATTTTAAAATTATTGATTTTACCGAAACAAGGCCAAAAAAGAAAGGGAGAATTTTAGTGAAGTTTCCTGAGTTTCCAGGGGAATGCCGTTGTCCCTGAGCGCAATTTGCCGGAGAAGTGGGGTACCCATCGAGGGTGAGCAGGAAGGGGAAGGCCAGCCCTTTAGAGGCTGGAAGGGGTATGTATTCCCCGCCTGCGAACCCCGAAAGGGTCACTTCGGAAGCGTTGGTGCGAAGGAATAAGGGAGTTATCGGCTCGATGAAATGTTTCGCGTTTTTACACCACAAAGATGCCATCAGTTCGAGCCCCGCAGTGCTCACATTTTCCGCTTTTTACGTGGTATTGGCTGATATGATATCCGGCTCTCCCGATCAGGAGTTTTCCACATCGATAACAATACGTATTTTCCCATTCCCCGGCCGGTACATTGCCCACGTAGACGTATCGGAGCCCCATATCGAGCCCGATTTTTCTGGCTCCTACCAGCGTTTCCATAGGCGTACGGGGTTGATCGTTGAGCTTGTAAGTGGGGTAGTATTGGCTGATATGCCAGGGTACGTCCGCACCCAATTCCAAGATAAATCGAGCGATCCCCTTTATCTCCTCCTCTGAATCATTGTATGTGGGGATTACCAGAGTCGTAATCTCAATCCAAATGCCCAATTCTCGATAGAGCCTGATGGAATCCAAAACGGGCTGAACCCTGGCCCCGCAGATTTTCTTGTAGAAATCATCGGAGAGCGATTTCAGATCGATATTGGCCGCATCCAAATAGGGCTTGATGGTCCGCAGTGCCTCAGGAGTGATGTAGCCATTGGTTACGAAAACATTTTTCATACCTTCCAGGTTGGCCAATTTGGCCGTATCCAACGCATACTCGAGAAAGATCGTGGGCTCGGTATAGGTATAGGCGATGCTATCACATCCGCTCTGTTTCGCGAGAAAGGCCATTCGCTCCGGGGATAATTCCTCCCCATAGATATCCCCACGGCTTCCCACCTGGGAGATATTGAAATTTTGACAGTGAAGGCACTTGAAGTTGCACCCTACGGTGGCCACGGAGAATATGTTAGTCCCGGGCATGAAATGGAACAAAGGCTTCTTCTCGATGGGATCGATGGCTGTGGAAATTGCCCTCCCGTAGACGAGGGTAAAAAGCGTCCCATCCCTATTTTCCCTCACGCCACAGATACCCCGCTTACCGTCCCCTATCGTACACCGATGGAAACAGAGATGGCATTGGACAACGGGCGGTTCCTTTTTCTCATAGAACATGGCCTCTTTCAGGGCTTCCAATCGCGATTGTTTCTCCATACTCTTTCCCCTCAGACCGTTATTTCTTAGGTCCTGCTTCGCATTATAAAATGAGCCCGGCCTGAAGTCAAAAAATGGGGAAAAAAGTTCAGTCCACCTTCAATCCCTTCCACCGTCCTCTCCCAAAACGGAAAGCCATAAATGTGCCTTGAAAGATCAACGAGACGGCCATTACGACCCATACCCCCGTCGCTCCATAGCCCAGGACGAGGGCGACCGAGAAAGCCAATGGTAGCCGGATAAACCACATCCCAATGATGATTATCCACATGGCCCCCTTGGTGTCACCGGCTCCCTGGAGACCGCCTCCCAGAATCAGGCTTAACGCCATGAAGGGCACGGAAACCATATTTATCCTCAGATAGCGGGTGGTCTCCTCGAGAACTGCCGCCTCCTTCGCTAAAATGGAGGCAAAAAAGTGCGCTCGGATAAAGATTACAAAAGCCATGAGGCTCAAGAGAACCATTCCCACGAGGGCGATATCCCATCCCACCTTTGAGGCCCTGTCCGCCTTTCCGGCCCCCAGATTTTGTCCCACAAGGACCGATGCTGCCATATTCAGGGCAAAGGCTGGAAGGAAGATGATGGCTTCAATTCTGAGCCCGTTCGTAATAGATGCTAGCGCGGTGATACCTGTACCTGCCAAACGCCCAAGGATATTGTAGAGAACGATGGTCCCGGCATTCCAGGCTATCTGAAGTAAAGCACTTGGCCAACTGAGGTTTGCAATCCTCTTGATTGTGGAGGATGAAATGGTCCAAGAAGTAGTGTAAATGGACTTCCAGCGGGGAAAACAGAAGAAGATGAGGTTCATGCCCATTCCAATTGAGGCCGAAATGGCTGTGGCTAGTGCGATACCAGGATACCCCATTTTGGGGAAGGGGAAAATGCCGAAGACAAGGGCAAAATCTCCGATGACATTAATGACGCTGACCAAGAACATGGTGAGAAGAGGCTTCTTGACCTCACCGCTGGCGCGAAATACCGCGTTGGAGATAATCAAGAGGTAGTTTGGCCCCAGGGAAAAGGCGAAGATTCTCAGGAAAGTCTCCGCAATTTCCCTAATACTCATGGGAAACCCCGCTGTGGCGATAATCTCCCGGTAGAAGATAAGGCCTGTAACAGTCAGTCCAATGGCGATGAGAGCACCGAAAATCAGGGATTGTCTCGCATTTTCGATGGCCTTTGGGAGGTTCCCCGCCCCAATGGACCTGGAGACCAATGCCACCGTTCCGATACTGATGGCGTTGGCGATAATGATGAGGAGGAAATAGAGCTGACCGATGAAACCGACCGCAGCCTGAACCATAGGGTTAATAAGTCCTGCAACATAGATGTCGGTGAAGCCCACAAAGAAGTTAAAGATCATGATGAGAAGTATGGGCCAGGAAAGCTGCCAGATATTGACCCAAAGGCTTCCCATGGTCAGATTGGTGATTCGATCGTTCCGTGATGGAGAATTCATCTTAAATGGGAAATATAGGATTTTTTCGGACGTCTCTTCAATAGAAAAAACCGTGGATTTACTCAGTTTGTTGGGTACATCTGGTTTGTTTGGTTTATCTGGTTCATCCAGTTTATTTGGCTTTTTTCGTTTAGAACGTTGAGATCGTTTTGAACGTTAAGATGGTTAATTTGGCTAATTCGGTTAGTCTGGTTTATCTCGTCTATCTGGTTCATCTGTTCTATTGAATATTCACCTGTCCGTTCTCTTCAATGCGTTGTGGGGTGATTCTTTATGGGTACACAGGCTTCGTCGTGAGTCTTCGACCCTGAGCTCAGACCGAAGGGCTCAGCCGAACGGCGGAAAATACTCACCCCTTTCAGCCTTTAAAGAACACCCCACTTCTCCAGCAAATTGCGCTCAAGGAAAACGGGGTTCTTGAGGAATTCGGGGATGGAATTGAACCGCAGCCCTAAGCTGAAAAAGACTGGTTTTAAATGGAGCGGAGGACCCAATCAATCCTTGATGAGGCTCCCTAATGCTCCCTCCATTTCAGGGTAGAGAAAGGAATATCTACTATCCAAGAGCTTCTTCGGGATAACCCTTTGCCCTTCCAGGAGTACGGACCCGAATTCTCCGAGGATGAGCCTTAGCATAAATCCCGGCGCGGGTAAGAACGAAGGGCGGTGCATGGCCTTTCCAAGGGCCTTTACCAGCTCCCTGTTTGTGACAGGATTGGGAGCGGTCAGGTTAACCGGGCCCGAGATCTCGCGATGAGCCGTGAGAAATATGAATGCCCCCACGAGATCTTCCATGTGGATCCAAGAGAACCACTGATTTCCACTCCCGAGGGGCCCTCCCAGATACTTTCGGAAAATCGACATCATCTGACCTAACGCGCCTCCCTTTTCGCCGAGAACAATACCAAAACGCGTGATAACGACCCTCGCTCCCTTCTCCTCAGCTCTTAAGGCCTCATTTTCCCACTCTACTGCAACCCGGGCCAAAAAGTCATCCCCAGGAGGGGATTCCTCCGTAAGCTCCTCATCCCCGTGAAACCCATAGTACCCCACGGCAGATGTGCTGAAAAGGACCACATCCCTTCCCCTGGCGGGTTCCATCGCATCAACGATGTTCCTGGTCGTGGAGATTCTGCTTTCCCTCATCAATTTCTTTGTCTCCGGTGTCCACCTGCTGAAGATGGATGTTCCTGCAAGGTTGATAATACAGTCCTGTCCTTTTAGGGACTCCTGCCAGGGTCCTGCCTCTGTGGGATCACCGAGCACGATTGATGTTCCCTCTGGAAGCCTTTCCGAAGCCTTCTCCGATCGACTCAATACTGTTACGGCATGTTCCTCACCGATCAATCTCGAAATGAGATTTCTCCCCACAAAACCGGTCCCACCGGTGACGAAAATTTTCATAGAGCACCATTCCCTCTAATCCTTGGATCGTTTTCGATATATGGACCCATAAACGTATGAAAGAGATCAACGTTACGGAAAAGATTTCGCGGAAAAGAAGTGATCTGAGAGATAGGAGAAGTATGGTCGGGGCGGCCGGATTTGAACCGGCGACCACTTGCACCCCATGCAAGTACGCTACCAGGCTGCGCCACGCCCCGACCAAATGAGCTGAATTTCAAGCCGTAATATAACCAATTTTCCCCCGGATGTCTAGGTATTTTTAAGCAACCGCTCGTCCCGGGAATATCCGGGATAAATCCCAGGCGGAGACAAAAAAAGCTTGACACAAACCAATAAATTGTATAGTTTCGTATCCGCAAAAGTGGCTTTGACGTCCATAACGATTGAAAATAATCGTTTGGACTCATTCAGCGCTATTCACTACTGCATCGCTTCTCCGATCCTCAACCCGAAGGGGTGGCGGTTATATCTCATGGCTTCATTCCTTCACAGTAAATTCCGAAAGGGGGGATACATATGAGTAAATCCTTAAGGGCTCGATGCCCTCCCCCATAGGGCTTCGACCTATTTGAGGTAGTGGTAATCAAACGGAAGCCTGGATGTCAAGGTAAAGGAGGATGTGATGAAAAAGCTAAAGATTATGTCAGTTATCGTATTATCCCTCTTTCTCTTCGGTTTTCTTCTCGCTGGCAACGTAATGGCGGCGAAAAAACCGTTGGTCGTCTATACCTCCCTGGAAACGGAGGAGACGGTTGAATATCTCAAGTTGGCGAAGAAGCAGTTACCGGATTTGGATATCAAGACCATTCGACTGTCAACGGGAGAGCTCGGCGCGCGGATGCTGGCGGAGAGGAAAAACCCTCAGGCGGACTGCGTCTGGGGATGGGCGGTGACGAATCTGGCGGATTTTGTCGATAGGGGCATGCTGGTAAAATATAAACCCAAGGGATGGGCCAAAATTCCCAAGCACTTCAAGGATCCGGATGGTTACTGGACTGCCATCGACCTCTATCTGGCCGCCTTTGTCATGAACACGGAGGTGATGAAGAAGCATAACCTTCCCAAGCCCAAGGGCTGGAATGATCTCTTAAACCCGGTCTACAAAGGGATGCTCGTCATGCCAAACCCGGCAAGCTCAGGGACGGGATTCTTGCAGGTGGCGAGCCTTCTGGAAATGCTCGATCCAGATTATGCTACAAAACCGGTAAAAAAGAATAAGGGATGGGATTTCCTCAAAAAACTGGACAAGAACATGGCCCAGTACATTAAGAGCGGATCAAAACCGGCAAAACTCACCGCTGCCGGGGAATTTGGAATCGGTGCCTCTTTCGCCTTTGTATACTCATCCCTCAAGAAAAAGGGGTTCCCGGTGGAGATGGTCCTCCCGGCCGAGGGGGCGGGTTATGAGTTGGAGGCCAATGCCCTTTTGAAAGGGGCCAAGCACAAGAGGGAGGCGAAGAAATTTCTCGACTGGGCCATCAGCGAAGGTGCTATGAGGGATTATGCCAGATTCAAGCTCGGTGTGACCCTTCCCGGAATTGCGGGTCCCGCCGATCTTCCCCAGCTAAAGACCATCAAACTGGCGCCTATGGATTTCCCGTGGCAATCGACCAACAGGGGTGAGATTCTGATCGTATGGCAGGATCTCTTCTTGAGATAATCCCGGGCGGGGGCTTGTTGAAAAGGGCGGGGAAGAGAAGCAAAACCCCGCCCTTTTCCAAACTATATGAACCAAAGACGTGAGAAATTTTCTTGGTCTGTTTTGTTTGTCTGGTTCATTTGGTTTATTTGGTTTCATGAAACGCAAGACCGTAGGCATTTATTAACAGAAAGGTAATTTTACTTAAAATGTAAGAATTCATGAGGAAAAAATATCGAGGGAAAGGATGTCGAAGGATCTGAAACTGGAGGATCTCACCAAGATCTTCGGGACCCTTGTGGCCGTTGATAGGATCCATTTGGAAATAAAGGCGGGCGAGTTCGTCTGCCTCCTCGGTCCCAGCGGCTGTGGAAAGACGACCATCCTCAGGATGATCACCGGTTTTGAGATCCCAACGGAGGGTAAGGTGGTCTATGATGGGAGGATCATAAACGACCTCATGCCTCAACAGCGGGATTTTGGCATTATCTTCCAGTCCTATGCCCTCTTCCCGAATATGAACGTCCATGAGAATATCTCATTCGGGCTGAAGATGCGGAAGGTCCCTAAGAAGCCCATGAGGGAGAGGGTTAAGGAGATGCTGGATCTGGTTGGCCTCTATGATTGGAGGGAAAACTACCCCGCCCAGCTCAGTGGCGGGCAGCAGCAGCGGGTGGCACTGGCCCGTGCCCTAGCACCCAATCCCAGTGTCCTGCTTCTCGATGAACCTTTAAGCGCGTTGGATGCGAAGATCAGGGTGAGACTGAGGGCCGTGATCAAAAGGCTCCAACAGGAATTGGGCATTACCATGATCTACGTGACCCACGATCAGGAGGAAGCCCTGGCCATCGCCGATCGGGTCGTGGTGATGGAACAGGGGAAGATCAAGCAGGAGGGGACACCCCTCGAGATCTATAAATTTCCCACATCGAGCTTTGTGGCTGATTTCGTCGGCACGTCGAACTTTTTTCAAGGGAAGCGCCAGAGGGATAAGGTACAATTCAAGGATTGGGAGTTTCTCGTTCCTGGCGTTGAAAGTATGGCCGCAGAAGAGATCTATTTGGCCATTCGACCCGAAAAGGTCGAGGTGATGAGGTCAGGGGAAACGGTAGAGGCATTGGAAAGATCAAACCTCACCCATGGGAAAATAGAGGTGATCACCTTTTTGGGGGCAGTGGTGAGGCTGGTGATCTCCATGGATGGGGAGGAGATCATCTGCGACGTGGTGGAGAAGGATTTCGAACTGAAAAAGCTCAACCGAGGGGATTCCGTGGACCTCTACTTCCCCCCAGAGGCTTTTTTGGCGTACCCATTATCCTCCAAGGGAGAACTACCTGAATAGTTCATCATGGATAAAGCAGGAACAGATACATTCGCTCAGCCTTTAATAAAATTCAAAATCGATAAATTCATCGTCATCGTCGTTACGGTCTGTATAGCAATCGCCCTCGTATTTTTCATGCTCTTTCCCATCGGCACTATCCTCAAGATGAGCTTCATAAAGGAGGGGAGCTTCACCTTAGAAAACTATTTCAAGTACTTCCAAAACCCCCGCATCTCACGGTCCCTGTACAACAGTTTTTACGTATCCGTCATCACCATGGCCATCACCACCATTCTGGCCTTCTTCTATGCCTATGCCCTTCAGAGAACCACCATCAGGGGGAAGGGCTTTTTTTACATCATTGCCTTCATGCCCCTGATCGCCCCTTCAATTATGCAAGCGCTCGCGCTCATCCTTCTTTTTGGTCGAAACGGCCTCATAACCGCCCATCTCTTGAAAATCTCCTGGTCCATCTATGGGGCAACGGGTATAATCGCCTCGGAGGTTTTATACTGCTTTCCCCATGCCGTGGTGATCCTCTATACCACCCTATCAGCAGTTGATACCAGGCTGGACGAGGCGGCCCAGAGCTTGGGCGCCTCCTCCCTCAAGGTCTTCTGGAAGGTGACGGTACCCTCTGCTAAGTATGGACTTGTGAGCGCCGCGGCCTTAACCTTCAATTTGACAATTACGGATTTTGGAAACCCCGTGGTGATCGGGGGGGATTATAACGTCCTTGCTACGGAGATCTACTCCCAGGTCACTAATCTCTTCCGGTTCGATCTGGGGGCCACCATCAGCGTGATCCTCTTGGTGCCGTCGGTGTGCGCCTTCCTCATCAACTACTATATCAGCAAGAGGAGCTTTGCCCTCATCAGCGGCGCCGCGAGGCCATTTCTTCAGCCCTCCCGCACATTCAAGAGGTGGGGGTTCACCATTTACTGTTCCCTGATCAGCTTCGCCATCATGTTGGTCTTCGCAACGGTTATCATGGGTTCCTTTGTGAAGGTTTGGCCCTACGATTGGACTCTCACCTTGAAACACTTCCAGTTTCCATCATTGGGGGGATATGCATCCATTTGGACGAGTTTCAAAATATCACTGGCAGTTGGCCTCTTCGGGGCTTTTTTCACCCTGATTGCCGGATATATCGTGGAGAAGAAGAGGCCCTTCGGCGTTGAGTTTCTCTACCTCTTATCCGTTATGCCCGCCGCCATACCAGGCCTCGTGATGGGCCTGGGGTACATCCTCGCATTCAACTACCCATTTTTTTTCTTCTATGGGACACCGGCGATTATCGTGATCTGTGTCGTCGTTGGCAACTTTACCTTGGGAACCCTATCCAGCGTGGCGAATTTGAAGAATATCGACCCGTCCGTCGAGGAGGCCGCCATAAGCCTCGGGGCCGACTCGGTCAGGACTTTCATCAGGGTAATCTTTCCCCTTTCAATGGTCGCCTTCGTCCAGAACTTCATCTACTTCTTCATGAGGGCCATGACCACCATCAGCGCCGTGATTTTCCTCGTCAGCGCCACCGTCCATCTGGCTGCTATAGAGATCATCCAGCTGGATAACGATGGCTGGACCGCCAGTGCTAACGCCATGACCACCTGCATCATTGCCATTGTGATTGGCATGTTGGTGGTCTTGAGGCTTTTGGCGGGAAGTAAGGGCTTTGCCGGGTTTGGCGGAGCCACGAGCGCCCCTTCGGGATAAAAACCGGAGTTCTCGGGTCTATCTGGTTTGTTTGGTTTTGATGGTTTAGACCGTTTGGATCGCTCATTTGGTTCAGAAGGTTTGTCTGGTTTATCTGGTGCGTTTGCTTTATTTGGTTTCTGGACAAAGTGAGGAAATTCGAACACAAAAAGGTTGACAAAATTTTTTTGTGGCGTTATTGTATAGACAGGTAGTCAGGTGCCTCTCTATTGAAATCTATGTCTGAGATCGTCGATTTCAACAGTCCCATCCCCAGATACCTTCAGATCAGCGATTGGCTTGAGGAGATGATCCGCAAGAGTCGATACAAGGTCGGCGAGCGGTTACCCTCCGAATCCTCCCTGGCCGAGATCACCGGCGTGAACCGTAATACGGTGAGGCAGGCTATCTCCGAACTTGTCGCAAAGGGGCTCATCTCAAAGAGGAACGGTATTGGTTCCTTCATTAGCGCCAAGGACCCTCCGTCGGTCAAATATACCCTTCAGAATATCTCCAGCTTCACGGACGATATGCTAAGCATGAAGATTACCCCTGAAACGAAAACCCTGAGCCAAAAAGTAGTTGAAGCGGATGTGGGGCTTGCCGAAAAGCTCATGCTGGGAGGGGATAGCCGGGCGATCCTGACCAAACGCCTCAGGTCTGGAAATGGCATCCCACTGGTCATCGAGCGAAGCTACCTCCCCTACGGGGAATACAAATCCCTGGTGGGAATGAAACTTACGGGATCCCTCTATCACATCCTCACGGAGAAATTCGGAACGGAACTCCACCGGTCGATCCAAACCTTTAGGGCGGTTACCCTGGCCCGGGAGGACGCACTATTACTCGAGGTGCCCCCGAAATCTCCGGGCATCTTTCTCGAAAGCATCATCTACGATTCCAAAAACGTTGCCGTTGAGGTATTGCATGCCCATCACCGCGGTGACAAGTACGTCTTTCAGGTCGAATCGGGACAGTTCCGCTACAATGTCAGGGATGTGAAAACGCTGTAGTAACAGCTCAGTCTTATCAGAACAAGGAGGCGAGAAATGGGAGAGTTGAAGAAGTTCCTAGTGCCTTGGATCGATGATATACAGGTCTATTCCACCGATGATCTGCTGTTGGCCTGGGCCGACCCTGAGATAGGGAGGATGATGCTCAATGAAAACCCCCTTGGGCCCTCCGAGAGGTTGGTCAAGGCGGTGCAGGTAGCGGCTCGGTTGGGTAACCGTTATCCGGATACCGGTCCCCGTTTGCGCCAGAAGATCGGGAAATTTTACGGGTTGGGCCCGGATAATGTCTATCTGGGCAATGGATCCTCGGAGATGATCGATAACATAATGCGCCTCTTCGTGGCTCCGGGTGATGAGGTGATCATTCCCAATCCGGCTTTTTCCCTCTTTAAGGTTCGAGTTACAACGGTCGGGGGGAAACCGATTTTGGTGGACATGAAAAGGACTCCGGAGGGAGGGTTACAATATGACACCGAGGCTATGCTGAAGGCCGTTACATCGAGGACAAAGGTATTCATCATTTGCACTCCCAACAACCCTTCCGGGGACTTCATACCCGAAGAGGACCTGATTCGCTTCCTGGATACGGGCATTCCCGTCTTCATAGATGAGGCGTATCTGGAATATCACCCGGAGCAACCCTCAAATGCACCCCTGATCAAGAAATACCCCGATAATGCCATGGTCTCCCATACCATGTCAAAGGCCTTTGGTATGGCGGGGATGCGATTCGGTTACCTATTGGCCTCCGAGGAAATGATCGGGTATCTCCGCAAAATTCAGCTCCCGTGGAGTTTGGGACTCCTCTCGTTAGCGGCCGGGGAGGCTGCTTGGGATGAGCGGGAAGAAGAGCTCAAGGAAAAGGTGGAGTTCAATCGCCGGGAGATCGGCTACATCTGGGAGGAGCTTTCGGGAATTGAAGGAATTCACCCCTTTTACTCCCATGGCAACTACCTATTGGTTGATCCCGGAGATGCCAATGTCAAGGGACAAGACGTGGTCGATTTCGTCTTTCAAGAGACAAAGATTATGATTAAGGCCTACTCGTTGCCGGACGGAAGACAGGGTTTTCGCCTCAGTTTAGGAAACCAGGAGCAAAACCGAGCCTGCGTGGGGGCCATCAAGAAATTCTTCGAAACCCGGGCTAAGAGGTTTTGAGATCTCAATATCCAAGGGGAGGAATGCACTATGGCCGAGAAACACATACTGGAGAAGATAGCCGAGGTAAACCCGAATGCTGAGATTTGGTGGGATTCATCGCCCCTCATTTACAGAAATTGGGCTCGAGGGATGGTGGAGAATGCCCCTGATGAGAGGAGGGAGATATGGAGCGAGCAGCTGAAGAGGCTATTCGATCCCGAAAATTCCGGGGCGACACTCTTTCGGGGTGTGACCACAAATCCCCCCCTGAGCTTCAACGCAATCAAGGACGATCCCCAATTTTGGGCGAGCTTCGTCAAGGACCTGATGAGGGCAAATCCGGAAAAAGGAGTGGAGGAAATCTTCTGGCTCACTTACAAGGAGGTCGTCAAGAGGGGAGCGGAATTCTTTCTCCCCGTCTGGGAGAAATCGGACCACAAATACGGGTATCTCTCCGGCCAGGTGGACCCACGTGATGTCTTCGAAGCCGAAAAGATGTTCGCCCAGGCCATGGATTTATCCCAACTCAGCCCCAACGTGATGATTAAATGCCCGGGTTCTCGGGAAGGATATGAGCTTATCCGAAGGTTAACGGCCCTCGGGATAGCTACGAATAATACCTTGGCCTTTACCGTTCCCCAATTCATAGCGTGCATGGAGGCGGTCCAGGAGGGACTGAAGACTGCGAGAAAGAATCATGTCGATCTCTTTCGATGGCGCTCGGTGATAACCCACATGTCTGCACGGTACGGAACCCTGGGCGACCTCAAGAGCCAGGCGGAAGCCCGAGGTATCGAGCTGAGCGAGGCCGATGTGCGCTGGGCAGAGTTGTCCATCTTTAAGAGGGGATATGGGATATTGCAGGAGAAGGGGTATCCCAACAAGATGCTCATGTGCAGTATGCGAATCAGCCCTCCCACAGATGATGGAACCGTAGCCAGTTGGCACGTAGATAAAGTAACCGGGGGCGATATCGTTTACACCGTTCCCCCAAAATACATCGCGCAATTGATGGAGGTCGAGGATCGGATGAAGGCCTTCGATCCGGAAGCTATCCATGAACCTCCGCCTCCGAAAACCCTGGATAAGTTGCTCACGATCCCCTATTTCGCAAAATCCTATGAACCGAACGGAATGGAACCCGATGAATTCAACCAACACGCCGCACTGATCGCAACGGCAGCCGAATTCTCCGCGGCAACCCGTGGGATGGTCGATTTCGTCGCGCAACAATTCCAGGCTGAAGGGAGGATGTAACGATCCCATTTTTACTCGAAGGGGACCTCACCCTTTCGGCAGATTGCGCTTACGAACAACGGATTTTCCAGGAAACCCTAGCTTTTTACCGATTTTGATTCAGCGGGAGGTAACGCACATGACCGGAGATGACACCCTGAAGGGAATCGAGGAGGCTATTGTCCGGGGCGATAAGGAGGGGAGCGCTCAATTGATCGAACGTGCCCTTGGTGAAATAGACCCCCTTACCATCATGCAGGGAGGAATGATGCCAGCGATGGAGAAAGTGGGGGATCGATTCAGTTGTGGGGAGATATTTCTTCCGGAGATGTTGATGGCGGCCGAGGCCTGGAACGAGGCCATGAAATTGTTGAAACCCAAGATGTTGGCGGCTGGAGAAAGCGTCGGAAGAAAAGGGACGGTGGTCATCGGAACCGTCCAAACCGATGTCCATGAGATTGGAAAGAATATCGTAGCAACCCTCCTGAGCACGGCCGGATTTGAGGTTCATGACCTTGGTGTGGATATCTCCGCTTCCAAATTCATCCAAAAGGCCGAGGAGGTGGATGCCGACATCATTGCCGCATCGGCCATCATGACAACGACTATGACCTATCAGCGGGATCTCCTTGAGCATTTGATGGCCAGTGGATTGAGGGATAAGTATCTCATCCTCATTGGCGGAGGAGTGGTCAATCAGAAATGGGCCGATGAAATCGGCGCCGATGGATATGGGGAAACGGCCGTTGAGGGCGTCCGAGTCGCAAAGGAATTGCTTTCGAAAAGAAGAGGAGGATAACATGCTCAGCTTTCACGAGATCTTGGAACGGGCGACAAGAGGGCCCATCATGTCCCCCAAGGATTTCGACATGAAGGTATTTATCCCCAAAGTCAGGGAAGTCGTGGAGAAATATAAGATCCGGTATGATCCGAGCACACCATGCCCCGCTGATGATGATTTGGCGGATCGCATTTATCAGGCAGCCTTTGATCTCTATGCCGATGTGGGTACTTACGTCATCGATACGGAAAGGGCCATTCAGTTCAGCCGCCAAGAGATCGAGGACGCGGTTTACGAGGCCCCAAAGGAGACCTATTTCGGCGAGGGGCCGGATCGATGTGTGTTTAAGGGGAGAAAGCCTGATGACTCGGAAATCCCCCATTGCCATGTCGGCTCGGGGACGGATACGACCGAAGATGTGGCTCTGAAGATGGTGGAGGCCTATGGGAAGATCTCCAAGGCCAAAACGGTCAGCATTCCCTCGGTCACAAGCCATGGATCCCTGAAGTCCTCGGCGGGATCGCCAGTGGAGACCTTGGCTGGCATCTCCATGATGCGGATAGGGAGGGAGGGGCTCAGGCGAGCGGGACGTCCCGGAATGGGAATCATCAATCACATGTCCTCTTGTGCTCAGGGCGTATCCACCATTGCCGCCAGCAACCCTGACTTCGGGGCTCGGCCATCTGATGGATGGCTCATTGCCCCCCATGCAGAACTGAAGATCGACTACAGCTCGCTCAATCAAGTTGCCTATCTCACCAGTTGGGGTGCCAATATCGGCCAAGAGGCTGGACCCATCATGGGAGGCTATGCCGGAGGGCCTGAGGGAACCGCCGTTGTGACCACGGCATACTGTTTCCATGGGATTTTGGTGGCCAGGGCAACCTACCACCTAACCTACCCCGTCCACATGACCTATGTCTGCTCCACAACCCCCGATATGCTCTATGTCATCTCCACCAGTAGCCAGGCGGTAAGCCGGAATGTCGGCGTTCCCTACTATGCCCTTGGATATGCGGCGGCGGGCTCCGCGACGAAACAGTATTTCTATGAGGCGGCGGCATATCTTCTGGCCATCCAATCGTCCGGAATAGGTATAGAAGACGTCCATCCGAACAAGGCCGTCGTCACCAATGGCGCGCTGCCTATCGATAGCGAATTTACCTGCTCTTTGGGCCATGGGATGGTGGGAATCACTCGAAAAGAGGGCAATCAGATCATCAAACGGCTCATGGAAACCTATCAGGACGGAATTAAGAATCCACCCCGGGGAAAGATCTTGAATGGATGTTACGACCTTCAAACCATGAGACCCGACGAAGAATTGACAAAGACATACGATGAAGCCATAAGGGAATTGACGGGGCTGGGCATCCGATTCAAATGATGCCCCTGTTCAATCCGGCTGATCCACAGAGAGGGCCTCATCTTGATGAAATACGTCTCCATCAAGGGACGAGAGATCGGTTGTAGGCTCATCATTTTCGATAAGGACGGGACCCTCACGGACTTCTCAAAGATCTGGATCCCCCTCACGAAGAAGAGGATTGCGTGCATTCTCGAGGAGGTTAACGGGCCTGATGAGTTGGGGGAAAGCATCATGAGGGCATGGGGTGTCGATCCCCTGACGGATTGGATTGACCCACGGGGTCCCTGTGTCTCTGCCCCCCACTCGGAGGAGACGCTCATTGCCGCCACTGTTCTCTATCAAAACGGATACCCGTGGAATGAGGCAAAGCAGGCGGTAGACAGGGCCTTGGAAAGGGCTGATTCCCTCCGAAATTATGCCCGATATTTGAAACCCGTCATGGGGATGCGGGAGAAATTGAAGGGGCTGAAAGAGAGTGGATTTCTCCTCGCCCTGGCTACCTGCGATATCCGGAACCAGACGGAGGAGATCCTGAAAATCTTGGGGGTCGCCCCCCTCTTCGACGTGATCTTGAGCGCTGAAGAGGTCTCTCACCCAAAGCCAGATCCACAAATGGTACTCACCATCTGTAAGCTGCTCGACATCCCTCCCTCTGAAACCATCCTGGTAGGGGATACAGAGGGTGATATGACCATGGGAAAAAACGCAAAAATAGCCCTCACCGTGGGCGTCCTGGAGGGTGGAATTACGCCACGGACTGAGATGGAGAAGGTTGCCGATGTCGTCATCGACTCCCTATCGGAGATTCAAACCCTTTAAGGGTTTCACGCCTGAAGGGGATACGTCTCTTTGGCGATTTCACTGTTTAATGATCTCTCAATGATTATGAGGTGTAAGCCATGCTCATAGGGATACCTAAAGAGGTCAAGAAGGAAGAGTATAGGGTCGGCATCGTCCCAGCCGGAGTGAAAACCTTAGTCGATGCGGGACACAGAGTGCTCATCGAGGAAAAGGCGGGAGGGGGAAGCGGGATATCCGATGAGGATTACATTCGGGCAGGGGCGGAAATAAAAGACTTTCATAAGGATATCTGGGACGAGGCTGAGATGATTATGAAGGTAAAGGAACCCCTCCCCCGGGAGTATGACCTCATGCACGAGGATCAGATCATCTTTACCTTCTTCCATCTAGCCCCTGAGAGGAAACTGACCGAGGCCCTTTTAGAGCACAGGGTCATCGCAGTTGCATATGAGACCATAGAATTGGAGGATGGAACCCTGCCCCTGCTGACCCCTATGAGCGAGATCGCCGGAAGGATGGCCGTCCATGTGGGCGCATACTTCCTCCAAAAGGAACATAATGGCAGAGGTGTGCTCCTCGGAGGGGTCCCCGGTGTTGAACCGACGAATGTGGTGATTCTTGGCGGCGGTGTTGTTGGAACCAATGCGGCCAAGATAGCCATCGGAATGGGTGCAGATGTTACGGTCTTGGATATAAACCTCAACAGGCTGCGGTATCTGGATGACATCTTCTTCGGAAGGATCAAAACCCTCATGTCCAATATTCAAAACATCGAAGAAGCCGTCACCAAAGCCGATCTCTTGATAGGGGGCATTCTGATACCGGGTGCCAGGACGCCTCATGTAGTGACCAAAACTATGGTTTCCAGTATGCGCAGGGGATCGGTAATCGTCGACGTTTCGGTCGATCAAGGGGGATGTATCGAAACGACACGGCCCACCTCCCACGACAATCCCACATATGAGGTCGATGGTGTCATACACTATTGCGTCGCAAATATGCCAGGGGCCGTAGCCAGGACATCCACCTTCGCCTTAACCAACACTACTTTTCCGTACTGCCTCAAGATGGTTAATCTGGGTTATAGAGAGGCTATGCGGAGCGACAGAGCCTTAATGAGGGGCTTGAACACCTATGATGGAAAGGTAACCTACAAGCCCGTTGCCGAGGCGCTGAACATGGAATACCTCAAGGTGGAATTCTAAATGGCCCGCTCCCTGGCTCTTGGGAATCCTTTGGCGGGTCCGTCGGCCGGAGTTGCGGTGCTGCAGTCATGCGGTTGTGCTGTGAATACTTTAGTTCGATTAGGTGATAAATTCGCGCTCAGAGCTTGCTTTTTCTATTTTTTAGGGACCCCAATGCATGTTCTCCTCATTAAATGAACCTCACAAGCTCATCTACGCCATTGATTATGAGATCCGCTCCCATTTCCAAGAACCTCTGCCGGGCCTTTTCCTTATCCCTGTATGAGCCGAGACATCCCACGGATACGATGTCCATCTCCTCCTTGGCCCTGTTTGCGGCCTCAATGTCATCGGGGATGTCCCCCACATAGGCGCACTTCACCATCCCGGGGTGGATCATACGAATAGCCTTTATGATGGAAAATGGGTTCGGCTTGAACAGATTCACCCGTTTTCCCTCCAGAGCGAGGATTCGCTCCTGTTCGGCCTCACAATCTTCCAGGGTGACCAGGCTCTGAAAATAGTGTTCGATGCGAAAATTCCCCAGGCCGAGGGAGGCTTCAGCCTTGGGTCTGCCACTGGCAATCCCCATTTTCACCCGTTTCGAGAGGATGGATAGAGATTCCCTCCTTACCAGTAACCTCTCCCTCTTGAAAAACCCTCCTCGAGAATAAAAGAGGGGAGAAAAGCCGTGGATGGTTCTGAAATGGGACCCTAGATAGATTTCTTGAAAGATCCGCTTCACAAGATTATCCACATTCAAATCGCCGGTCCCGAATATGAAGCGGGGCTTCCCCGAACTGAGGGCCTTTTTAACGGCCTCCAGTCCAGCCCCCAAACTCCTGGCGCGCTGGCGAAATCCAGGGATATCCTTCTTCTCAAGGATTTCCCTCAGCCCTCCCCGTATACGATCCCGATTCTCCTTCAAAAAAAGGATGACTTCATCCATTGAATCCATTCCATGAGCATCTCCTGGCTCTTCCCCCTCCAAAAGTGTGACCAAGTAGCACAGGAGACCCGTTGTCACGTCCCAGTCGTTATTGAGGCCCCCGATTTCCTTAAACGCTACGATGTCGTCATCGGAGACCAATGCCTTTTCATCCCCCTTGAGGCCAAGCACGCTTTTTAGATAGATTGCGACGGTCTTTTTGATGGTTTCCCGATATGACTTAGATACGTCGATAAGAACGCCATCCATGTCCAAAATCACGATTTCGACATCAAGCTTTTGATTAACCCTCATGGAAGCCACCCCAAATTTATTAACCTCCACTTCCTAACCCCCTGAAATGCGATCAATTCATCCCTGAAAGATGCACGTGACTTCGGGAATGGCCAGATCGCCATCCACTCCTTTGGCCTTTCAGGGGATCATTTGGAAAGAGTCCCCCTGCAGACGAGGGTTTCGGGGAAGAATTTCGGCCAACCTCTTACAACCAAATAGAGCAACCCATGGAGAATGATAGCAAAATTGCTTGAAAAATCAAAACACAAACAATCCGCTCTACGCACAAGGTCCATTCTTGCTTGAAGAATGTGAGGGAGACCTCCGAAAATCTGGAAAAGGAAGCTCTGAGCCCAAAATTACAGAGTGTAACAGTGCTGCAGTGCTGTAGCCAGGCGGTTAGGGCCCTGCATATTCTAACAAGTGATGAAGCGAACTCTAGAATGGTCGAAAAAAGGTTGTTGAGCACCGAAGAGCGACGTTTCCAGATTTCTCCAGGGGGATTCTTGACAATACCTCGTCAACTGTGCTAATCAAAACGTGGCTGTTTCCCTGGCTGTCTTTTTTTACTCATTTCCAAAATCATTCAACCGAAAGGATCAACGATGGGCGAAATTGATATTTTGGAGCTTCTCAAGAATCAGATTGTGGCCCTCGATAATGAGGCAGTTACGGTTAGCGCAACAAGGGCCTTGGGAGAAGGCACTAGTCCCCTTGATATTATTGAGCATGGCTTGCTGCCAGGCTTGAATATCATTGGAGAAAAATTTGAGAACGATGAGGTATTTCTCCCGGAACTCATGAGAGCCGCTGAAATTTTCCAATCGGCGATGACTATTTTACAGCCCAAAATTCAGGAACTCGGCGGCCCAACCAAAAAAAGGGGCATCATTGTAATTGGCACAGTCAAAGGAGACCTCCACTATATTGGGAAGAATATAGTAAAACTGCTTCTTGAAACTTCAGGGTATGAGGTCCACGATTTAGGGGTAGATGTGGATCTTTTCAAGTTTATCGACACGGCAACTCAATTCAGAGCGGATGTCATTGCCCTTTCCGCCCTCTTAACCACGACGCTCGTAGGACAAAAGGACCTCATCGAGGCATTGATCGGTATGGGGCAAAGAGACCAGTATAAGGTAATTGTCGGAGGAAGTGCTGTAACGAGAGCGTGGGCCGAGGAGATTGGCGCTGATGGTTACGGCGAGACCGCCTACCAAGCCGTGGAACTAGTAAACACATTGGTTAGATAGTCCTTGATAGTCCTTGGACCCAACGGGATAAGAAAAGTCGGTTAACAGTAATAGAATAACCTGGAGAGAGCCATGATAGACTTAACAGAAGTCTTTGATAGAGCCGAAACAGGGCCGCTGATGTCGGACAATGATTACTACATGAAACGCTTCATTCCCACACTTGGGGAATTGGTTACAAAATACAAGATAACGTATGATCCGGCGAGGATCTTGAATACAGAAGACGATCTGGCTGACCGTGTCTTTGAAGCAGCAGTGGATCTTCTGGCCGAGGCGGGGGCATATTGTCCTGATACCAACCGCGTCATGGAGTTCACGAGAGACGAGATACTTCAAGCCGTAACAGCGGCGCCCAAGTCTACCCTCTTCGGAGAAGGTCGCGAGGCAAAGCGTATGTACGGTCGACGCCCAGATGAGGACTCAGTACCGTGGGTTCACGTGGGAGCCGGCATTTATACCTCATCGGAAACCGTCTTCATGAATATTGTAGAGGGTCTGGCCAGCATATCCATCGTCGACTCATTGAGTATTCCAATAATACACTATATCAGGGGGAGAGATGTACGGGTGCGGTCGCCCCAGGAGATACTGGCGGCCATCAAAACGGTCAGTTTAGGCCAAGAAGCCATACGCCGCTCTGGGAGGGCCGGCTTGCCGGTTATCAATGGTATTTCAGCCGCCTCAAACGCAGTCTCCATGATAGCAGCCGCATCAACTCACTTCGGCCTAAAGCCGACGGATGGCTTCTTAGTTGATTTCCTATCCGAAATGATCGTGGGCTACGAGGCCTTGGAAAAGATCGCCTATTTTAATAGCATAAGTGCAAATATCGGCTGTGCCTCGACACCTCTTTTCGGGGGCTATGCCGGTGGCGCAGAGGGGATTGCCATCTTGGCCACGTGTTACATTATCATGGGCATTCTGATATTCAGATCAAATTATCACTACAACGCCCCCCTTCATTCCAAGCTAAAGCTTTCCTCTACCGGACCCCTCTTGTGGGCAATTGCCTTATCCAATCAAGCAAATGGTCGTCACATGAGGTTTCCCGTGGTGAATCTACCCTATTTAGGGGGTGGTGCAGGCACCCAGATGTATTTTTACGAGAGTGCCGCTTACCTATTGAGCGTGGTGCCATCTGGAGGAAACATTTTTTCTGGCCATCCAGCAAAATCCGTTGTAACTGACTCCCTCTTGCCCATGGATCACCAATTCTGCGCCGAAATAGGCCTGGCGGCTGCAAAACTGACACGTAAAGAGGCAGCCCCGTTGGTGCAGAAACTCTACGCAAAATACGAAAACAGCCTGAAAAATCCAACACCAGGACTGGTTTACGGGCAGGTTTACGACCCAACGAGCGGCAAAATCGTCAACAACGACTATTTGGCTCTTATCAAGGAAATTCGATCCGAATTGAGGAACCTGGGACTGGACGTCCGGCCTTGTTGACCCGAAGCTACACTGGTCGGCTCGCTACCAAGTTTATTTTACCATCGACTTTCTATTACATTTTGTCTTGTAAGCTTCCCGCAATTCCCCCTCACCGAGAAGAATTTTCCACAATTCTAAATTTCCCTTTCCTAAGAATAGTTTGCACGAATTCTTCAAGATCTGCTCCACGGAACCCGCCCAAAAACCATTGCAGAAACCTTCTTGAGGATTCATAGCTGGTTATTTCTCGCTCTCTAGGAGCCTCTCACGGAAGGGCCTTCTCCTCTATGTCCACGGGTTCCAGAAGGTTCTTTTTTATCAAGTATTCATATTCAGAACACCAGTCACTTATAAAAATACCCCTTATAAAAGTAAAGCGCAGTAAACTCCGATAAATTATTGGGTTGACTATATCCATATTTGTGTGTCAAAATGTATATTTTAAGAAGAGCGAAAGGGGAGCAGAGTGGGTTAAATTCCATTTGTGGGAGGCGACCATGAAGCGTCTATCTGTTTTTGTGTTGTTGTTTTCTTTGGTCATCGGATTTTCAACCATCTCACGGGCTGAATTAAATCTCCCACTGCAGGGATCCGTTGGCGTTGGAGTTCGTCCTTTTGCGATATTCCCCAAAAGCGATGAGTTCCGCGGCGAAGAACTCGATTTTGAAAATGGAGTAGGCGCGGAAATTAACGTCACCTATCGCTTCCTGAAGTACCTTGCCCTGGAGGGAGCAGTTGGCTACACGGAGTTCGATATAAAAAATGAAACCCTAGGCGTTAGATGGGCAAGAATGGAGGCCCTTCCCATCTCCCTCACCCTTCAATTCCGCTGGGTAAGCAAGAAACCAAAGGAACTGAAATGGATCATCCCCTATGCCTCCTTAGGGGGAGGATACTATCTCCTGGACCTCGAGGAAAAATCCGAGTTGATAAATTTTTGGTTGTCCCGTGGGGTCGCGATAGATCTCGAGATCGACGATGCCCTCTTCCTCAATGCAGGGGGAGGCGTCGAAATCTTCCTGACCGAAAATATCGCCCTCAATTTCGACGCTCGATATATTTGGGCAGATGTTGATATGGACGAAACTCGAACCACTGGATTGGCATCCCAGAAGGTGGGCGATGCAATCAGCTTCAATAGCGGATACATCGGCGGTGGGTTCAAACTCTTCTTTTAAGGTAAGGTAACGGGCCGTCTCGAACAAAATGCAACAAAAAAAGCAGGGCTATTAGCCCTGCTTTTCCGTAAATGGCGACCTAAGGCCCTCCAATCGCTATTTCAGAGATTGGGTGATCTCCTTCAACTCCCTTTTGATCTCCACGAATATCCTTTTGTACGTTTTCTTATCGAAATGGAGCTCCATTTGTTTCGCCTTATCAGGGGGATTCTTTATCTTCCTTTTGGCACCGGGGATGGTGAATAGATCTTCGTATAATAACTTCTTGATTCTCAGAACGAGTTCGACATCCCTTTTCCGATATAACCTCTGTAAGGACCGGCTCTTATGGGGTTTTATCTCCCTGAACTCGGACTCCCAATACCTCAAAACGTGGGGTTTAACGCCCGTAATTTTGCTCACTTCCCCAATTTTGTAATAGAGTTTATCGGGAATTGATTGGTCCAACCTTTTTTCCTCTTCTCCCACGGTTCAAACACCCCTCCAGGTAAAACGACAAGTCGCTAACGGTTCAGGTCGTTCTTCAAGACTTGTGATGGCTTAAAGGTTAAGATTTTCCTCGCAGAAATCTCGATATCATCGCCCGTTTGTGGGTTTCGACCCCTTCGGGTCCTCTTTTTCCTCACAACAAAATTCCCAAACCCTGAGATCTTTATCTTCTCCCCCCGTTCCAGGGTCTCCTTCATGATATCGAAGATATTCTCAACAACCCGCACGGCTTCTTTCTTTGAAAATCCAACCTTTTCATAGACGCTGCTAACGATATCGACTTTGGTCATCAATCCCCCTCCTTTTTCAAGCCTCGTTCGAGGGTCGAAGAGTACCCAGACGTTTTTCTCTTATCACCTTTGGGCATCTGAATCAAGTAAAAAAACGAAAAAATGACTTAAGAAACCAACGTGAATCCTTTCCGTTCACCCTTCCCCGATGAATGAGACAATCAAAGATGCTCCTTGGCTAATTGGGCTATCTTGGTAAATCCCGCTGGGTCGGAGACAGCCAGATCCGACAAAATTTTCCGATCGATGGAAACCTTTGCCTTCCTCAATCCATTGATAAATTGACTATAGGAAAGGCCGTTCAATCTTGCAGCAGCATTAATCCTCGTGACCCACAACTGCCTAAATTCCCTCTTCCTGACCTTTCTATCCCTATAGGCATAATGCATGGCACGGTTTACGGCTTCGGTGGCGGTTCGGAAGAGCCTTCCCCTACCCCCCCTATACCCCTTAGCCATTTTTAAGACCTTTTTCCTCCGCCTGATGCCCCTGGTCCCTCTGGTTATCCTTGCCACGGCATTCCTCCTTCCACCCAGCTAGCATTGTCCACTTCATGTCCCTATCCATAGGGAATCAATTTCTTTATGGCCTTCACGTTGGTTTTGTTCACGAGAGTGGAAGCTCTTAGGTTCCTCTTCCTCTTTGTGCTCTTTTTCGTTAACAAATGACTCCCAAAGGCCTTTTTCCTCCTCACCTTACCGGAGGATGTCTTTTTGAACCGCTTCGCTGCTCCTCTATTCGTCTTTATTTTAGGCACACCTTCACTCCCTCAACTTTGTCCTTTCCCCTCCAAAGTTCGCACAAGAAACGGAAAGATCCTCAAAATCCGAAAATACGCCTGGTCTACTCGGCGGATGTTCGACCTTTCGTACTTTGAATCGGGGCGAGGATCATGTTCATAGCCCTTCCCTCTCGCTTGGGGGCCTGCTCAACTACACCCAATTCCTTGGTAAAATCAATGACCCGCTTCAAGATTCTCTCCCCGATATCGGGATGCATGATCTCCCTCCCCCTGAATATCATGGACACTTTTACCTTGTTCCCTTCCTTGAGGAATCGCTCCATGTGGCGGACTTTAAACTGAAAATCGTGCTCATCCGTCTTCGGCCTCAACTTGATTTCTTTCAGTTGAATGATCGTCTGTTTCTTCCTCGACTCCTGGCTCTTTTTGCTCTGCTGATACTTGAACTTCCCGTAGTCCATAATCCGACAGACAGGGGGATCCGACGTCTCCGCCACTTCCACTAAATCCAAATCCATGTCCATTGCCGTATTTAAAGCGTCATCCAAGGGCATGATGCCCAATTGGTTCCCGTCGGGATCTATCACCCGGACTTCCTTGGCCCTAATCCGCCTGTTAACCCTTACTTCCCGTACCCCTCTCCCTTGCTTCTTAATTTCTCTTCTCACCTCCTTACCGTGGCCGCTGGGTTTTCATCCTTTCCTTCGATGAGGCATTCTCTCTCGACCATATCGACAAATTCCTCCACCTTCATTGGCCTCAGCTGCTCCCCCGTCCTGATCCGAGGGGAGATAGTATTAGATTCCGCTTCCCGGTTCCCCACAACCAGCATATAGGGAATTTTCATCAACTGGGCTTCCCTGACCTTCAGCCCGAGCTTCTCATTCCGGAAGTCCCTCTCCATTCTAACCCCCTTATCCAGCAAGGATTGAAAAACCTCCTCTGCGTACGGGATGTTCTTGTCGGTAATCGACAATACGATTGCCTGGACGGGCGCGAGCCAGGTGGGAAATGCGCCCCCGTAGTGCTCTACCAGTACACCGATAAATCTTTCCAATGCCCCGAGAATCGTTCTATGAAGCATTACGGGGCGGTTCCTTTCCCCATTCGTATCGATATAAGAGAGGTCGAATCGCTCGGGTAAGGTGAAATCACATTGGATTGTCGCACATTGCCATTGCCGCCCCAGGGCATCCTCAAGCTTGACATCGATCTTCGGACCATAAAAGGCACCTTCCCCTTCATTGATACTATACGGCAAGCCCTTATCTTCCATGGCCTCAAACAATGCGGCCGTTCCCCTTTTCCAGTCTTGATCGGTACCAATGGATTTCTCGGGCCGAGTGCTGACCTCCATGTCGTAACGAAAGCCAAATACCCTCATGAAATCGATAACCAACTCGATGATCCCCTTTATCTCGTCGTTCAATTGATCGGGCCTGCACAATATATGAGCATCGTCTTGTGTAAACTCCCTAACCCTCAAAAGCCCGTGTAGGACACCACTCCTTTCATGCCGATGCACCTTCCCCAGTTCAAAATACCGTATGGGCAAGTCCCGATAACTCCTGATTTTAGACTTATAGATCAGCATGTGGGCGAGGCAATTCATCGGTTTCAAGGCATATTCGGCCTCGTCTACGCTCGTAAAATACATGAGCTCCCGATAGTTTTCAAGGTGCCCGGACTTCTCCCATAACTCCATCTTCAGGATTTGGGGCCCCATGACGATGTGGTACCCTCGTCTTAGGTGCTCCCGCCTCTCGAAATCCTCTATGATTGTCCTGAGAAGCGCCCCCTTTGGATGATAGATCACCAATCCGGCCCCAGCCTCTTCGTCGATGCTGAATAGATCTAACTCCCTGCCCAATTTTCGATGGTCACGCCTCTTAGCCTCCTCTATCCTTCCTAGGTAATCCTCGAGGGACCCCTGGTCGGCAAAGGCCGTGCCGTAAATCCTTTGCAACATTTTGTTCCGTTCGTCACCCCTCCAGTACGCACCGGCTACACTGAGAAGTTTATAGGCCTTGATCTTCCCCATTGATGGGATATGGGGGCCTCGACAGAGATCCACGAAATCGCCCGATCGGTACACGGAGACGTGTTCGTCATTCAATTCCTTTAAGATCTCAACCTTATAGGTTTCCCCTTGCTTTTTGAAGAGCCTGATGGCATCGGCTTTGGAAATTTCCTCCCGGATAAAGGGAATATCCCGCTTGACAAGCTCGGCCATCTTCTCCTCGATCCGGGCAAGGTCATCGGGGGTAAAGGACCCTTCGTAGTCGAAATCATAGTAAAATCCCTTTTCGATTGAAGGGCCGATGGAGACCTTAACCCCTTCAAAGAGCTGCTTGACGGCATAAGCCATTACGTGGGAAGTGCTATGCCGTAGGATATTCAGTCCGTCCTCGGAATCCAAGGAAACTAGATCCAGAGACCCCGAACGGTCCAGGGGCGTATTCAGATCGACCAGCTGTCCGTCCACTCTCCCCGCCACAATTTGATCCGTTAGATCTTTCCCCGATGCCTTTACCAAATCCGCAATGGTGGTACCCTTATCTACCCGCCTTTTGGATCCGTCCGATATGGTGATTGTTATCTGCTGCATTCTCCTCTTCTTCTCAAGAAAGCAAGAAAAGGCACCATTAAAGAGGGTTCACTAATGATGCCTTTTCATTCAATATTATGCTGTCTGAGCGAAATACAGATTAAACCTCTCAGGAGAAACGAGGCCAGGAAATGGTAGGCACGGGCGGTTTCGAACCGCCGACTTCTACCGCGTCAAGGTAGCGCTCTCCCCCTGAGCTACGTGCCTATTGAAAACGTATTTTGTTTATCAACTTTTCCAGTAATTGTCAAGCACTTTTTATATAAGATGGTAAATTTATTTGGGAAACATGTCAACCCCCCACTCGCTCGTGCTCATACAAAATCATCTGTCTAGAGAAAGACATACTAGGAGGGCCTTTCGGTAGCTCTTAAAACGATGGTGTCATTTTTCATCTCATTACGAACGGGGGGTTAGGTCTGGCTGGAAGCTCCCATTACCTCTCTGTACCCCAGCATTTGGAGCTTCAACCGCCGGAATTTCCCTCTGGGGAGTCGTCCACTGAACTCATGACTTCAGATAGGGCGCAACTGAGCGTAGCGAACTCCTGCAGGGTGAGAGTCTCCCCCCTCCTCCTGGGGTCGATCCCAGCTTTCCGCAGATTTATCTCAATCTCCTCTCCCTCCACATTGAGAAGGGCAGCACTCTTCAGGGAATTCTTGAGTGTCTTGCGGCGATGTCTAAAGGAGGCTTTAACGACTCTGCGAAAAGTGGGTTCATCCTCAATCTCAACGCGTGGTTCTTGAAGAAAATCAAACCTCACCACCGCTGATTCCACCTTGGGCCGGGGATAGAAGGAGGAGGGCGGTACGATGAGCCGGATAGACGTATCGCAATAAAGCTGGAGCAGGACCGATAGTACCCCGTATTGTTTCTTCCCCGGGAGGGCCACAATCCTCTCCGCCACCTCCCTCTGGAGCATCAGGGTCATGCCGGAAAGTGCTTCCCTCATCTCCACGAAACGGAAGAGAAGTTGCGTGGCAATGTTGTAGGGAAGATTCGACACCACTTTGAGCTTCTCACCCCATTTCCGGGATTCCCTCATGAAATCGAACTTCAAGGCATCGTCACGGAGAAGCACGGTGTTTTCACAATCGGCCAGGCGATCCCTTAGCAGGGCCACCATGGATTCGTCGAACTCGATGGCGATCACCCTTTTTGCCTTCGAGGCCAACCGTTCCGTCATCTCTCCCAACCCGGGGCCAACCTCTAGCACCATATCCTGCGGATTCACATCAGCAGTCCGAATGATCGCCATCATAATCCCCTTATCCACTAAGAAGTGCTGACCAAGTCTCTTCGTAGGCGAGATGGAGTATTTGGCCAAAAGGGTTCTTAGCGATCTCATAAGAGAAATTTGTACTCCCCTTTCCTCTAAATGGTACTTTCCTATGGTGTTTTATTCGTCCCCTCGTCGGCAGAGGTATCCAAGAGTATAGCGTAATTGGGGAAGCATTGGTATAGGGGTTACCCATTCATGAGCGCCACGTATCCTTAGATTTCGCTTCTGTTGGACTTTTTCTCATCTGTCCAGAATTACACTTGAGTTTCAACTTCTTTTGAACTAAATTCTTGACAGTACTGGAGAAATACTGGAGTGAATAAACATAAAGAAGGGACGCGAAAGGGCGCGCCAAAGGGTAAAGTTCCCAATGAACGATAGAAAACGAAGGAGCAGGGAATGAAAGAAAAGAAAGGCATTGTTTTTTTGGTAGCGGCTTTTTTGGCAATGGCAGTAATCTCTTCCGCCGTTTATGCCAAAACACCCATCACCATCTATTCATCAGTCCATCAGGATGTCCTGGCGGCTCTCAAGGCTGAGTTCAATAAGAGAAACGCCGATGTCGAGCTAAGATATTTCCGGCTGGGGACGACGAAGATCATTCCGAAGATAAATTCCGAGGTAAAGGCTGGTGGTATCAAAGCTGATTTAGTTTGGACCGCCGAGCCGGCATATTTTGAAGAATTGAAACAGAGGGACCTGATTGTAAAATACCTCCCCCCCAGCACCAAGGACATTCCCAAGGTATTTATTGATCCGGACGGGTACTATATCGGTGCCAGAATCCTCTCCATAGGGCTTATGTATAACACAAAGCTTATCAGGGAAGCGGAGGCCCCGAGGGATTGGAATGATCTTCTCGGTCCAAAATGGAAGGGCCAAATCGCCCATGCCGATCCCTTCTACTCCGGGTCGGCAACCGTGGCAGTTACGGCCTTGACTCAGTCGTCCAAATATGGCTGGGCTTACTATGAAAAACTCAGAGCAAATGGATGTACTATAATACAAAGCCAAGGCGGCACCCAACATAAAGTTGCTAGAGGAGAATACAAGATTGGCATCGGGCTGGATTACGGTATCAGAAAGATGACTGCCGAAGGGAGCCCAATCCAGTTTGTCTACCCGAAGAGTGGTACGGTAACCTGGGGGAGTCCGATTGCCATATTCAAGGCATCCCAACACCAAGATGCGGCCAAGAAATTTATCGACTTTGTCCTTTCTCCTCACGGGCAAAAGTTCCTTATCTCCCAGTATGTTGTCTCGGTCAATCCCAAGGTGGCATCGCCCAAAGGCGCGCCACCGGTTCTGAATATCCTGAAGAACTCACTACCGGTAGATTGGGAGTATCTGGTAAAAAATAGGGAGGAGCTTCTGAAAAGATTCAGCAAGACCATGTTAGAATAGTAAAGGAGTGGAGGAATGGGGCTCTGATCCTGATAAAAGAGATCTATTGCCACTGCCCAACATCACTTGGGATACGGTAACCTTCAGGAGCATCACAAAGGGGATGGAAATTGGGGGCCTGTTCGTTTCATTCGATTTGTAGTTTCAACTTTATTTCCTTTACTCTATCCGCCGTTTTCTTGACCATACCAAGTTCGTCCAGGCGGTCCCATCCCTCGATGATCACCAGGCCATCATACCTCTTCCTCAGGTCTTTCAAAATAACACAAACGTCGAGATCTCCTTGGCCCAAGAGAGAATGTGGGGTGCCCTCCTTCGCGTCGCTGAGATGGACATGGGAGATTTTTCTTACCTTTCGGATAAATTCCAGAGGCCCCTCCGCTAGGTGGGCGTGAGCCAAATCAAGGGTTATTCCAAAATTTTCCATCGAGATGGCTTTAAGAATGTCGTTTGCCATTCCGGGTGTGGTTACAGTCTCCTTTTTTCTTGGCTCCATGATCTCCATGTTCACATCCACCCCAATTTCCCTGGCTCTCAGCGCAATTTCGGAGAGGGAATCGATCTGCATCGCCCAATACTCATCAGGAGAGTCCTTCGTAGAGGAGGTTCTTCCTGGATGGATTACCATGCATCTAGCTCCGATCTCGGAGGCAAAGCGTAATGAAGCAAACATCTGCCTCATGGACTCCCTGCGGATCCTCCTATTCATAGAGGTTATATTTACATCGAAGGAAAAAGCGTGAAGGGTAAAGATGAGGGAGGACTTACCAAACGCACGCCTGCTCTTTTTCGCCCTATCTCTAACGTAATGCTCTGCCCAGACCTCCACACCCTCATAGTGGAGACTCTCCGCAATAGCTAGGACATCATTGAGGGGATATGACCAAAGGAGACGGCTTGCAATCCCGAATTCCAATGTGTGACCTCAGAATTTTGCTTTTGGTTCCACGTGGCAAGACCATTTTATCATAATGCGGTCAATATATTGAAAGCCCTCGGTCTTGGCTTTGCGTTCCGTACCCACACTCTAAATTGGCAAATTGGAAAAGGCGTTGAGCGTTAGCGGGGATGTCCTTCCTCTGTCCAAATAGTAATGCCCGACAACCCCAATCATGGCCGCATTGTCGGTGCAAAGAATGGGGGAAGGGATGTTTACCTCCAAGCCTTCCCCCTCAGCTATCTCCTTCAAGCGAATTCGTAACCTCCTGTTGGAAGCTACTCCCCCGGATAAGACGATTCTGGGCAAATCGAAGGCGCGAGCGGCTTGCACTGCCTTTGAAATCAGGACATCAACTACCGCCTCCTGGAAGCTGGCGGCTATATCTTCTACCCGGGCGCGGGGATGTTTTCTCACATACTGGAGTACGGAGGTCTTGATTCCGCTAAAACTGAAATCAAAGGTGTCCTTTGAGATGAAAGCCCTGGGGAACGAAATCGCTTCGGGATCTCCATCTGTTGCGACTTTATCGATTACCGGGCCCCCCGGGTATCCTAAGTTTAACAGTTTTGCGACCTTATCGAATGCCTCCCCAGCAGCATCGTCCCTGGTGCCTCCAAGCCATTCATAACTCCCGAGGTGGTTAAACCGATATAAACAGGTATGTCCACCCGAAACCACGAGTCCGATGAAGGGAAATCGCAATCGTGGATTTTCCAAAAAGATCGCCGACAGATGTCCCTCAACGTGGTTTACCCCAACGAAGGGTAAGTTTCGGGCATAGGCAATTGACTTGGCCACCGAAAGCCCCACCAAAAGAGAGCCGATCAGTCCGGGACCATTGGTGACCGCGATCCCCTCCACGTGGTCCAAGGTAATGCCCGCTTTCAGTAATGCTTCCTTGATGACGGGAATGATTACCTCGATATGCTTTCGTGAAGCGAGTTCGGGAACAATACCTCCGTACTTGCGATGTATTTGGGTTTGGGAAGAAACAATGTTGGAAAGCGCCTTTTCACCCCCGGCGGTTACTGCCGCCGCTGTCTCATCACAGGAGGATTCAATGGCTAAGACGAGCATTTTTCACCCCGGAAAAAATACCACGGAAAGATCCACTATGGCAAGATGGTGGACATGTGCGGGAGATGCATCGTGTTGCCGATCAGGAAAGCGGGACTCGGAAACCTCGAAGGGGGTGCTTCACGAGCGTTGAAACAGATGAATACTAGGTCCATCCGTAGAATAGGAGATTCCCAATAAGATCAGAGCCTTATGCAAAACTTCTCTAAACCCCAGGTCTTGATTTTTTCCGGTGATTATGATAATTTTGAAAGTAATATGGGGGCGCATAGTTCAGTAATGACTATGGGCGAATATCAGAGAGATGCAACTTTGCTCGCCGCCGACTAACATTGTTAGGTTTTTTTCATCACCTCCTTTCACCTAACAAACCCTGCTCTGAGGGTACAGTCGACCACCCCCATACCCCCTTTTTTCTTAGAAATTTCCATTCATTCCTCAGGAGCACGTTTTACGGTCCTTCCATTCGGGGATACTGGATCGATTTCCGCTTGGTTAAAAGACGACTCACCAAAACTCCCCAGCAGGGATCTCAATGCATGTCAGCCCTCCCAAGGAAAACCCATAGTCCTCCGAGGATTGGCGTTGTTCGATGATCAACAAACAGCTCCCAACTGTACCCAGGGATTTAACAAAGTTCCCTTCACTCATCCCCTTCGATCTCTCTTAGGTTGGATTCGGCCAAGCCAAAGTAGTGGCCGATTTCGTGCATAAGCGTCCTTCGAATCTGCCGAAGCAGCTCCCCCCGACTTCGGGCGAGGGCCTCAATAGGCCTTTGATAGATGACTATCTGATCAGGCAAGACATTCCCATATCTAACTCCCCTGTGCTTCAAAGGAACCCCCTGGTAGAGCCCCAAGAGGTGATGAGGATACTTCACTCCGAGTTGGCGGAGGATCTCCCTTGGCGGATCATCCTCCACCACCACCACAATATTCTCCAGCCTATCCCGAAACTTCTTGGGCAGTTCCTTGAGGGCCTTCGAAACGAGTTTCTCAAAGTCATCTCTGCTTAAGTGCATTCTTCTGGGCTGAATCTCCTTGTATTCATTCTCTTTAAAGATCTTCGAAACACTAGAAAAACGAGGTCTGAGCGCGAAATTATAGAGTGCTGCGGTGCTTCAGTCATGCGGTTAGGGCCCTGCACATTCCAGCAAATGGTGAAGCGAACTTTAGAATGGTCGGAAAAATACTTTGAGGAGCGAGTTTTCCAGAGATCCCATTAAACAGCTCGGCCGATAACATCAATAGATGAAATTCTCTAAGCGATTGTGCATTCATAGCAATTCATGACGAAAAGAGCCGGAAAGATTTCCGGCTCTCTCGGCCAAAGGTGGAAGGGATTCCCAAATCCTCCCCCCAACGTTTCCCGCTACGCCCGGAGCTCTGGGAGATCTTTATAAAGATCCAATACCTCGGGGTTGGCCAAAGCATCACGATTCAGCACCGGTTTCCCGTGAATAACATTCTTCACGGCTAGCTCCACCTTCTTCATATTAATCGTATAGGGGATTTCATCAACCGCGATGATCTTGGCCGGTACGTGCCTTGGAGTGGTATTCTCCCTTATGGCGCCCTTGATCCTTCTGACCAGGTCTTCCGTCAGCTGAACGCCCTGGGCTAACTTAACGAAGAGGATGACCCTGACGTCGTTTTCCCAATCTTGCCCTACCACAATGCTATCGGCAACCTCGTCGAGGGTCTCCACTACGCTATAGATGTCGGCGGTGCCGATCCGGACGCCTCCCGGGTTGAGGGTGGCATCCGAACGTCCATAGATAATTACGCCTCCGGTATCCTCCCTGATCTCGATGAAGTCCCCGTGATGCCACACACCGGGATATTTCTCGAAGTAGGCACTCTTATATTTTCCCATTTTGGGATCGTTCCAAAAATAGATGGGCATGGAGGGAAATGGGGCCGTGCACACCAGTTCCGCCTGCTGGTTTCTGACCGGCCGTCCATCCTCGCCGAAGGCATCAACCTTCATGGCCAGGGCTCGGCACTGCAACTCTCCAGCATAAACGGCACCAATGGGATTCCCCAATGCAAAACACCCATTGATATCCGTGCCCCCTGAAATGGAGGCGAGTTGAAGGTTCTTTTTGACCTCCCGATAGACGTATTCAAATCCCTCAACGGAAAGGGGGGATCCGGTTGAAAGCACCGCCTTCAAAGGGGTTAGGTCATAGTCCCTTCCCGGTCTAATACCCTCCTTTTCGAGGGCGGCGATATACCTGGCGCTGGTTCCGAAGATGGTCATCTTTTCGTCTTGTGCGAATTTCCAAAGGGTTCCGGGATCGGGATAAAAGGGCGATCCATCAAAGAGGAGCACGGTTGCACCGAGAGCCAGAGAGCTCACCAGCCAATTCCACATCATCCAGCCGCAGGTGGTGAAATAGAAGATGTTGTCCGCTCTCTTGAGGTCGGTATGGAGCATTAACTCCTTCATGTGGTGAATGAGGATGCCACCTGCACTTTGGACCATACATTTGGGCAGCCCGGTCGTCCCGGAGGAGTACATGATATAGAGTGGATGTTCGAAGGGGAGTTGATCGAACTCGATCTCAAGGCCGCCCTCCTTGGACACGAAGTCCCCGTAGTGGACTGCATTGGGGACGCCGCTGATATCAGCCTCCCTTTCCGTATAGGGGACGACCACCACCTTTTGGATAGATGGAAGCTCTTTGAGGATATCGGCGATACGGCCCAGGGAATCAAAGGATTTTCCATTGTAAGAGTACCCGTTGGCCGTGAAGAGGACCTTTGGCTCGATCTGTCCGAATCGGTCCAGCACACCCTTGATGCCAAAGTCAGGCGAACAAGAAGACCAGGTTGCCCCAATGCTGGTTGCGGCAAGCATCGCAATAACGGTTTCCATCATATTGGGCATGAACCCGGCCACCCGATCACCGGCCGTGACCCCTGTCTCCCGCAATGATTTCGCCAAACATGCCACCCTATCATAGAGCTCGGCATAGGTGATCTTGACCGAATCCTGAACCTCACCCTTGAATATCAGGGCAATATGGTCGTCCCTATACCGCAGGAGATTCTCCGCAAAATTCAGCTTCGCACCCATGAACCACTGTGCACCCGGCATCTTATTGAGGTCATCGACAACTGCCGTGTAATGCTGCGAAGCCTTGATTTCACCGAAATCCCACATGGTAGCCCAGAAGTCTGGGATATTATCAATGGACCACTGATAGAGCTCGTTATATGATGTGAGCTCCTTCCCGTAATGCTCGTTGACATGCTCCATGAATCGCGTCATGTTGGCCTGCTTTACCCGTTCCTCAGACGGCGTCCAGAGTGGTGCTTTCATGGTTGCCTCCCCAATGAGCGAAGATACATCCTTTTCCCGGGAATTTGTAAACCATATCCTCTGTGGATTGTCAACATGATTATTTCCCCAGACTCACTCCAGCTAACCCGAAACTGACCACGGAGTTCCCCGCACGCGAGCCTGTCTGGGAAACAAGATCTTTCCTGATGATAAACGTATGGCAGAGGCCATGGAGATGGCACATACGATTGGCCAAAACTCCAACATTTCTCTTCCTTTGATTAACAAAGGCGCCGCCCATGGCTCGTGAGATCGGCTTGGAGGCATTGAGGGATTGCGAGTGAGGGTCTGTTTGGCAGCAAACTTATGGAAAATCAATGACTTACGATTTTTTCTTCTTAGGAGAAATCAACAGTTCAGCATTATTCCTAACGGTGGACAAAGAAGATTAGAGTTATCAAGTTTAAGCAGAAACCAATTGTTGATACGTAATGGTTTGAGTAGTACAGCAGGCCGTGACCAGGCGATCAAAGATTGTGTCACGGCGTGNNTGCTCGATACATGAGAATGAGTTCCCCGAATCCAGTTCTTCAACCGGGCAATGACACGATGAACATCAGGCAAGATCTCCACTGCCCGCTGACCACGCGAGACGGTCAGAGGATAGAGATTGAGATCCCCGGATAAGGACCGATAAATAGGCAAGCTATCCGACAGCATGAGGGCCTGCTGCTGGACTTTCTGATGGAGAAAGCTTTTTGCCCACCGAGAGGTTAATGATTCCAGTTTGCTCAAAGCGACATAACCACAGCCCTCTGGGCGGGACTCCACAGCCACCAGAACCGGCACTTTACTGCGAGCACCACGGCCCCGTTTGCCAGGCTTCCACTTGCCGCCAATATAGGTGTCATCGAGCTCAACCACCCCCTGAAGCGTATAGCGGATATCCCGATCTTGCATGGCCTGACGGATCTTATGACACCAGCTCCACGCCGTCGGATACGAGATACCCAGATCATATTGGAGCTGACGGGCAGAGGAACCCGTGGTTCGGGTGGCCACCAGAAAGATCGCCCAAAACCAGTCTCTCAGAGGCTTTCGGGTCTTGTGGAAGATGGTATGGGCAGTCAGTGAGGTCTGATGACTACAGTGCTTGCACTGATATTTTCGGCGCGATGAGATCAGGTAGGCTTGATCATGGTTACAGCGAGGGCACCGGAAGCCATCGGGCCATTTGCGCTTGATGAGATATCGAAGGCAATCACGCTCGGTGCGAAACCGCCTTCTAAACTGTCTGGGGGTCATGGTTGTATACACGGTTCACCT
>JABAOH010080670.1_pt2 | contig 47926 bp, 36 predicted proteins | sample 7062181 | NCBI WGS metagenome assembly JABAOH01 (sample SAMN14538630, study PRJNA623070) | marine sediment metagenome | biome: marine biome [ENVO:00000428]; feature: marine pelagic biome [ENVO:01000023]; material: deep marine sediment [ENVO:00002113]; isolation source: pool of 5 deep marine... | reverse complement strand
TTTTTTATGGTAGGCAAAAATGAAAATATTGATCATCAACCCTAATAGGGATGACAACATGACCGCGGCCATTTTGAAATCAGCGAAAAATTTTGCTAATGGGGATTTTGAAGTGGCATGTATTTCCTCACCAGCGGCACCTAAATTTATTGAAACCTATGAGGATCAAATTAAAGCAGCCCCGGATATGATTAAGTTGTTAAAAGAAAATGAAGAGGAATATGATGCCTTTATAATTGCCTGTCACTGCGATCCCAACCTCGACTTGATGAAAGAAATTACCAAAAAGCCGGTGGTGGGAATCGGGGAAGCGTCGATGAAAATGGCTTCCATGCTGGGGCACCGGTTTTCCGTGGTTTCCACCGACAGGCATTCTATCCCTAATAAAGAAGCCCTGATAAGAAAGTATCATCTTCAAGATTTAGCCGCTTCAGTTCGGGCGCCAACAGATGAAATGACGGAATGCAGCGATGAAGAAACGTACACAAAATTAGCTCAACTGGCTGTGGATGAGGATATGGCAGAGGTGATCGTATTGGGATGCGCGGGAATGGCCGGGCTGGATAAGCGGATGGAAGAAAAACTAGGAGTACCGGTTTTAGATGGAGTGGTATGTGCGTTAATTATTGCGGCTGGCCTGGTTAAGTACAATGTTTCAACCCGTAAAATAAGGCGTTATAATCCAGACTACTGAGTATAAAATTGGCCTGATCCGTTTTTTTATAACTGGTTTAACTGCTATTTATTTTCCAATATCCTTTCTTCGTAGGCCCAACGTGATTAATCTTTCCCTCTTTTTTTAATTTTTTAAGATGATATTTGACACCATTTTCTGAAATTCCAACTAACTCAGCCATAGCCCTCATACTCAGTTGGGGGTTCTCTTTAATTAATTGAATAATTTTTGTAGCAATTTCTAGGGTAGTTTCTTGGGTAGTTTCCTCAATTTCTTGGGTAGTTTCTTGGCTAGTTGCTCCAAAATCTTTGATATTATTATAAATTTCTTGGGTAGTCCTCGATTTTAATTTTTGATCAGAGACAACAACATAAAAACCCCCGAATTTTTCTTCAAAAGATGGGTCTACAAGACCATATGCTCTAAAATCCTCAATAACCCTTTTAACACCTGCTCCATATTTTTCAATGATGCCTAATTCCTTAAAAACTTGTGCCAATAACCTATTACGGGGTTTAGATTGTATGGCGCCGGATTTTATATCTTCAATGGTTAAATCCGGTGGTAATTTCCCACTGTTCCAAAAGCTGATCTTGTCACGAAAAACTTTAATCTGGGTATGGGTACCTTCCTGGTAATCACGATGTATCACAGCATTCATCGCTATTTCCCGGATTGCCTCTAATGGATACTGCCATCGTTCTTCTCGTTGGGGTTTTCCTGTTATAATGAATTCTTTAGTGATATATGCGGTAATAAAATCCATGATCTCTTCAACTTCAAACAAAACACTCTTTTTTATGTTTTTATCTTTTTTTATGGTTATTTCATCTTCAAATAACCCGATTTGGACATCCAGAATAAACGACGGTTTTTTGGGAAATAAAAGCACAGCCGCGAAAGTGGGTTTATTTTCCCTGATGAGTTCATATTTTTCCAGGACATTCATTGGGGGATCAATTATTTTTTTACCCTTTTGTTGGCTTAATTGCTGAATAAACCATTTTACCGTATCCATATCCAGGTCGCTCAATGTTGAGTTTTGAGCGATCTGGTAATCCCAACTGCTGTTAAGGGAAAAAAGATGAAGGCTTGAAATTTCCGCTGGAGTAAGTATGTGATTGCTGTTCATTCGTCTCCGGTAATATCTTCCTTGGACAGCCACGGGTTTAATAGGATATTCGATCACATCGATAACCAGCAGTCTTTTTCCTTTATATTCCACCTCATAAGTATCTACAATGACCTGGGGGTTGGTAAGGGTTTTCACTTTATTTATAAATTTTTGCATGGTTTCTTGACCGACATCGGGTTCGACAATCTCTGATTTTTTTTCATCGTATCCGACAATAATCATTCCGCCTTTATGGTTAAGAAAAGCCCCGATGGTTTCAATAATCTCTTTTTCTCCCGAAAGAGATTTTTTGAATTCTACGCGGTCATTTTCACCTTTAGTAAAAATTTGTTCCCAATCAAACTTCATCGATTCCTCACAAAAATTTCTCTTACCAGGAGTAATAATACCACAACTAAACAATAAGTGCCAGTTTTAATCATTATCTTCCCTGATTCTCGCGTTTTATTCATCTTCCCCTGTCTCCTTTTTCCCCTTTTTCTTTTCCTTTTTCCTCCCCGTGAGCTCTGACAGGATCTTCTCAAGATGACGGTTAAACAATTCCGGCCGTTCCAGCATGGGATAATGGCCGGTGTGGGGCAGAATGACGGCGTTGAAGTCGGGATGGAGAAGCCGGTTCTTTTCTACCTGGGTGGGGATGAGATCGCCGTTGATGCAGTGGATGGGATGCGGCACTTTCTTTACACTCTCAACCAGGTCATAGGTGGCGAAGGATTCCATAAATTCCGCCGCCATCTCGGTGGAACCTTTAAGCATCTTTTTTTCAACTTGCGCGTGGAGTGACGGATCCACATCGGTATGAAAAAGGGCGCGGACCATTTTCCGCATGGTCCCGGCAGAATCGGAACGAAAAGCTTTGGCTTGCTGTTGAAAATAGCTTGCGGGCGGATTCATGAACACCTGGAAGGTATCCACGGCCACGATGCCCACGACTCTGTCCGCCAGGAGCCGTGCTGTTTCCAGGGCCACCGGTCCGCCCAGGGAATTGCCCACCAGCACCGCCCGCTGGATTTTTTCTTTTTCCATCACGGCGCGGACATCTTCAGCAAAAGCAGGTAAATTCCATTTTTTTCGGTTTTTGCCCGATTCGCCGTGCCCGGCCAGATCAAGAGCAATGACACGGTACTTTTCCGCAAATGGTTTCACCTGGTTCGACCAGAAACTGCGGTCGGCGAAACCTCCATGGATGAATATCACCGCGGTTTCACCGCTGCCCTGGATCGTATAAACGATCTCCACCTTATCTGCCGATACGGTTTTTCCCACCCTGGGAACCTCCACAGGATCCTGTTTTCCTCCGGCTTGCAGAGCGATAAAGAAAAAAACGGTGATAATTCCCAACTTTGAAATCCAAGCTGACATCGTACACCTCCTTGGAGCTTGTCCAAAAACTAAGGGTAAGGTTGAGGTTAAGGTTAAAGAGAAAAAAGTCTCTTTTCAAGACTTATTTATAATCTATTTATCAGTCTATCCTTCCACCTCAACCTAGCCTAAACCTAAACCTAAGATCTAGGACAGGCTTTTAGTTTACAATTTTAACAGATTTCCCATCATTTTTCAAATAAAAAGTTTGTTTCTTACTCCTTCCATTTCCATTTAATATAAACGGCAGAGCCTTTGAGAGGAAAACTCGTGGTCACATAATAACATTTTGGGCTGGCCTGCTTAATTTTCAACTCCCCGGGTTTTTCGGCACTCCTTATTTCCCCGTTTATTTCACTCACCTGGAGGGGAAGTAAATTAAAATCAACCACTAACGTCAAACGCTCGATTGACAAATCCCTTATGCCAATACCTGCCTCTCGATTATCCGCTGTCTCATTTGACTGGAATCCATTCAAGTAAGTAAAGGTGCGGTTAACCAGGAGTGGAAAGGTACATTTTTCTTTAATTACGATGCTGTAACCCAGAGAGCCACCATGAGAAGACTTATAAAATGAGTGCGAAGCGGGTGTAATAGAGCATCGGTATTGGTCGGTTTCCATTTCATCCAACAAGATGGTGCCGGTGGAATAAGCATCAAACGTGCCTCCTTTAAACTTTTGAAATAAGATGTGGTCCATAAAAATGGCTTCATCGTAAACATCGATCTCTTTTTCAAGTAACGGGATATACCGCTTCCCAGTGGATGAATCCCCCTGGAATCTATTTCGCCAGGATACAAACTTGACGTGCCGATAAAGCTGTTTAATCCATGTGGTCTCACTCATTGATCTGTATACAGAGTTAAAATAGTCGCTCACCCAATGATGCACCTGGGATAGTGTTTCCACTTTTGCTTCATCAATATCTCTAGTGGAAACAAGAAATTTTATGATGGAGTTATAGGGGCAATCTTCGGATTTTAATTCTTCCAATCGTTCCTCCAGCAGCGATTGGCTGATCATTCCACATTTAACTGCCATGTGCCCCAATTCCATATCTTCAGGGAGTGATTTAGGTGGACGTTTGCCACGGGATTGAATGTCTTCATATAGATGTTTCATCACCGGATTCAGTTTCGATTCCAGTTGGGACAGATTTTTGTAAAGAATATGACGCCAGGGTTGAACGTCAAAAGGAACTTGAGCCTCTTCCCTGCAAATCAGTACCACGAATTCCTTGCCGGCATGGGCCAGTCCCACCTCATAGTAAACATTTGGGTTCTTTTCCGAAATATCCGCCACCACCACTGCTGCTGAATCCATCATATCCCGGATTCCCTCCAGGACTATACCAGGTTTTAACTCTTCATCTGCCCGCTGCGTATTAAATCCAGCCTCATTGCCAACCTTTTGAATGATCCTATAAATCTGGTCATACGCCTGAGCAAATGGCATAATGACAAAGCATAATGGTTTTTCATTCTGATTATCCGGCATGTTGACCTCCATCAATTTAATAATGTTTTATATTTAGAGAGGAGTATTGAGACGGAAATGAAAATCCATCCAATTTCCGCGATCCAGTGGGAATAGCAATCGGGACGCTGTAATCCCGTAAAAGCAGCCTGTTTTTTTCTTCTAAAGATAAATGGTCACCGGTAACCCGGGAAATGGCTTCCCGGACTTCCTCCTGACTCATTCGGGGAAGATCAGCACCCGCGACCTCGAAACAATCCAACAGTATTGGGATTCCTGGTTCTGAATCTTTAAGACAAAGGCCCACTGAGGCGTACTCACAATAGGCACTAATAGGAAAGATACGGACTCCCTCCTCGATACTAAATTGAATGGCAGGATGAGGTAATTCCACCAGTCCATAACTTATTCCCCTTCCTTCGCTTCTGTCCATTTGCTGCAATTCGTTTTCAGTTAAAAGGGTCACCCAGAGTTTTGACCGGGCGCCCGTCAATCCCATAACAGTAGCCGGAACCGATTGATAGCTGGCTGTCCATGGGGTGTAAACACTGACCACATCATTGATCCAGCCGTGCAATACCGGGATGGCTGTTGTTTGAAAATTTCCGTACTTATCCGGGTCTGCCAATCGTGCCGGACAGGCATTGGACCCCACTGCCAACACAGCAAAACGATGGGAAAAAGGAATCCCGGTTCGTTCGCTTACAACATGTTCCAGGTTTTGCCATTGATTGGATTCATCTTTTACTTCGAGAAGACCATTTGCTGCTCGAATCGGCAGGATGTACTCACCAATAAAACAAAAAGACCAGGCCGGGCGTGTCCCGGGGTAAAGCTCACAGCGTTGGCGGGGAGTAATAAATCGCGACACAGGAGTTTTCTCCAGGGGAATGTCTAAGTGAATTGCTGAAAGACCAGTTTGGCTCATCCTTGCCTCCTAAATAGATCTCCCTTTTTTATATATTAAAGTAAATAAATACCATAAATAAAAAAAAATAACAAGAGGATCAGCAATTCTAATTTTGCCGTTTCAAGCAAGGGTAAACACAAGATTTACCCCTACGAACGTACGAAAACGTCCATCAGACGTAGGGGCTCGGTCTGCATTTCGTATTCGCCCGGACAATTGATAAAATTAGAATTCCTGAGTTCAAAAGGATCATTTGACAAAGAAATATATTATATTATAATGATTAAACAATGAATATAAATACGAGAAGATTCTTTATCGCAGCACTGGCAGTCATTTTAGGGTGTGGTATTTTGTTTTCACAGGTTAAACTGGATGTGAAAACAAAATTTAAACAGAAATCCGAACTTAAAGGTGTTAAGTGGGGCGTCATCTACTTCTTAAAAAAAAGCGGCTATCAAGTGGTGGAAGTGGGTGAACACTTTGCAGTATGGCTGGTGGATTTCCAGGAAAAACGCAAAGAACCGGACCAGTATACGGCAAAATTAGCGGTGAAAATCACCCCACCCTCGTTGTTCCGGCAAAAAAAAGCCATTGCCTCTGAAGTTGTGGAGGTGAAATATCGATTTCAGCCTAAAATGTTAAACGTGGATGATACTGGCTTTTTGGAGTTTTTCAAAGAGAAATATAAGAATATGGCCCGGAAGGAAATCGTTCGAGCGTTTCATGTGGGGAGAATGACAGCCAGGGAGATCAAGTTAATGCTTTTGGTATTAAAACACCGCAAAACAAAGAAAATATAAATCCCCACGTTATCCTGGCTGTGAAGTGAATTGGCGAAACCTAGAAAAATAGAAAAATTCCGCAATGAATAACGAAAATTCGAAAAAAATTTCGAATTCTCTATGGGAATCGTTTAGACAGAGCTATTGCTCCCGCTGATTTCCCGGTAATGCTAATTTTATATTTTAACCGTTGAAAACTTTTATATAAGCATATTTCTAAAGAAATAGGCCGGGGGATTCCACGAGTTGGAATTAGAAACCGGTCATCCTGGCATCATATATGCATACCTTCTCGTGGTACAAGACAACGTTTTAATTGACAGCCCTGTAACAGCCTTTCAAGCGAACAAGGTGAAGAAAACGGGCGGGTGGTTTTATGGTTTCTGTACCACCCGCCCCCTTTTCATCCGGGATACGAAGAAAACGCCAAAGGCCAGGGCTGGAAATACAAAAGAGGGGGTATACGCGACGAGGGGCTGCGTCTCAACAGGCACCACAAGAGAGACACGGCCCCGACCGCGTGGGCAACTATTTCTAATTTTCTCAACTTCCCAACTTATCAACTCCTTTCCTTTATTCTTTTCGACGGATGAGGAAAAATTTCGAAATGAATTTCGAAAATCCGAAAGTATTTACGATTTTTTCGAGGTTTAAATGCTTAAGTGGAACAATTTTTTTCAGTGATTTCCGGGTTTTCCGGTTTAAGTTTTAATCCGTGATAATAGCGATATATCGGGATTTCTAAGGAAAATAGAAGTGTAAATAGCGATACCCTGGAATAGAAATCGGTCTGGTTGGCATCATATTTGCATTTTCTATATTGAATTTAGAATAATGAACTACCGTAAAAGGAGGATATCATGAGAACCCAAAAAATGAAACGATTAAGCTTAAGCAAACACACCATAGCCAACCTTACTAACATTGAAATGAGATTTATCTACACCGGAGGATTTAAGCAACTTCAAGGAGACCTGATTGAAATCTCGGAATCATGCGATCCATGCTATTCAGAACCAGTTATGATCGGAGGATGTCCCTCAACAACGCTTTCGAATTAAAATCCTTGCCCCGGGCTTCTTACTTAGGTAAAAAACAGTTTCCTTAATTTCATTGGAGATAAAAAAATAGGTGACTAAATCATAAATTAAAATATCTTTTAACGTTATTTCATTAAAAACAAAAAATAAAACTATTTTAAGGAGGTTAACTATGGCCAGAATCATCGATCTGGACAAGGTAAAAGCAGGAACTGCGCGCGAAGAAAGTGAAGTGAAGGTTCCTGATGAACCGATTACAGGTGGAACGGATAGTGCATGTATTATTGACTTCGGAGAATGCTATGGCCCTGATGCACCTTGCATTATCGATAGTGGTTGCTATCCTGTAAATGCTGATGTCCCATGTGCTGCTATGGATTTTGCATGTTCTTGATCAGAAAGCTGCTGCACTATGACAAGGTTGACGCGCCTGTAACAACCTTTTAAAAAGGAAAAAAATAGAGCGCGATACCCTACTTTAAAAGCCGACTTAACGGCATGTCGTTAAACATAAAACCAAAAAACTATTTAAAGGAGGTTAAACATGGCGAGAATTATCGATCTCGACAAGGTAAAAGCTGGAACCACCCGGGAAGAGGATTCAAGTAGTACAACGATTCCTGGTGACCCGGTTTGTGTCTCAGGGGATACGCCTCAAGGAACAGACTCTAGCTGCGGTTGGGACTGGTCATGTCAGGGCGTAGATCAGGTATGTAAAATTGATTTTGGGTGTGCTGGTGACGAAGCACCATGTGGTATCGATTTTGGCTGTCAAGGGGCAGCGTAAGTAAAACAACATCGAGGAAACAGTAAACAACCTTAAGCGGACAAGATGAAAAAAACGGGTGGGTGGTGTTGGGATTTAAAAAACCACCCCATCCGCCCGTCATCTTCTCTTTTGCAAGGCATTTAACCTTAAAAAAGGAGGTGTTCCATGAGAGCCGAATCCCGGTATGGTAAAGAAAAACAAATATATGCAAGGGAATTTCATACCGTAAAGGATAATGAAACCATTGTTACATATGATGTTGAAAATACACGATTGATTCAATTGGATGATCTTGAAGCATGTGTTTTGAAGAGTATAACAGAAAAGCCTGCTTCGATGCCAGAATTAAAGAAAAGACTCCCAGATGAAAACGGTGATAAGATAGAAGAAGCGGTCAATGAGTTGATAAATGTCGATATGCTTGGCTATTCTCCGTTTAAAAATATTTCCCCAAAAAAGATCGCTGAGTTTGAAAGAAGACGTTTAAAGAGTATGAAAAAAAAGGAATTTAAACAAATCGCCCTTAACGTTACTCATCGCTGCAATATGAATTGCGACTACTGTTATGGCGGAGATGGTTCCTACGGCGGGCCGGCCATCGATATGAGTAGAGATACCGCACGGCAAGCCGTTGATTTCTTAATGAAGGAATCCGGTGACTCCGATTTCTGCCGGATAACACTATTTGGAGGCGAACCCTTATTAAATTTTGAACTGGTGAAATATGTAGTTCAATATGCCCGGAAAGAGGCCTCAAAATGTAACAAAAAGATCCATTTCGGTATGACCACCAATGGAATTTTATTGGATGATGATAAAATTGATTTCTTAGTCAAGGAGAACATCGAACTCACCTTTAGTATTGATGGCCCGAAAGATATCCATGATAAGAGTCGTCCATTTAAATCGAACAAGGAAAAGAGCTCATACGATTTAGTTTATCCAAAGATTGCAAGGTATATTGAAAAAGCAGAGGTAAATAACTGCCATTATGGTTTGAGAGCAACCGTTACCCGTCCGACTATACTCAATATGTGTGATGTGATTGATTTTTTTAGACGTTTTAAAACAAAAAGCATTATATTTGATGTTGCGGAATACAGGAACGGTATTTCTCCCAGTAACCTGGCGATATCCAACGACGATTTGAGTGTTTACCGGAACCAGTTAAAAAAAATGGCGGAAAAATATAAAGAAGATAGGTTAAAATGCGAATATGATTTCTTTGCCGGGCCGTTGAAAGAAATGAAAAATAAAACCAGGAAGGAGAGTCACTGTGTATCTCCCGGGATTCATTATGTCGGCATATCCGCAGAGGGAGATATATTCCCCTGTCACCGATTTGTAGGCTATAAAGAGACAAAATTAGGTAATGTATGGCAAGGATTCCACCGGGAGAAATGGCTGGAGAAATATGCAAAGGTGCATCTCTATAACAGCACGGTGTGTACCAATTGTTGGGTCAGGTACTTTTGCGGCGGGCTTTGTCCGGCCACCCAATATTACCTGGGCGGCGACATGGTGCTTTCTGAAAAAATCGAGCAGGAACCAGTACACTGCCAATTAAAGAAAATCGTATTTGAAGAATCCATGCTGTTATTTGCCCGTTTATCCGAGGAGGAGCTAGAGGTGGTGGATTGCTTGGACACACAGAAGTGCCAAAGCCTCGCACTGACATGAAACTTTTTATCCGGATCAACCGCTCATATCAATATCAAAAGGTGTAATGCCACCATCCGTAGTAATCGGCAGCGGATAGCAGCCGGTTGTTTCCTCCACCACGTAAATCTTATTGTTCAAGTTATCGTCCTGGTCCATTTCCCAACCACCTAAAAGGTTAACCATTTCTCGGTGGTTCAAGTGGGCAATGGTCTCTTTGTTAAGCATATCCACCAGCCTGTTTTCTGATCGTTTGCGTTTCATTTTTCCTGTAACCTCCTAATATTTTAAAATATTTATTTGTTCTTTCGTAAATTTTTTCGAATGAGTTAAACGTTAGTGGTGCTTCGGTAAGGTGAAACTAAAATGACTGCCCTGGTCCGGTTGGCTTTGCACCCGGATTTCGCCTCCGTTTTTTTCCACAAATTCTTTACACAACACCAACCCCAGGCCGGTGCCTTTTTCACTGGCGGTACCGCGGGTGCTTTCATGGACTTCCTCCATAAACAAGCGCTCTGCTTTTTCTTTGTCCATGCCCACCCCATTATCGGAGACGGTTATTTCTACCCGGTTCCCGGCGTCCGTTGACGTTATTTTAACCTCACCGCCCGGGTGGGTATATTTAACGGCATTGGCAAGCAGGTTCCTCATCACTGATTTCATCATTTGTTTATCTGCCCAGGCAAAGGTGTTTTCCATGATGTGCGAGGCCAGGTGGATTTTTTTCTTCTGAGCCGAATATTCTATCTGCTCAAGGGTTTCCTCCGTCAACAAGCGAAAATCCACCGTCTCCGGGTTCTGTTCTATTTTCCCGATCTGGACCATGGCCCATTGCAGCAAGTTCTCCAGGAGATCGGACATATCCCGGGTTTGTTTATATATGTTATGGATAAACTCTTCGAGCTCTTCCTCACCAAGGGACTGGAAATGGTTCTCCAGGTGACCGGCACTGAGCAGTAAACTATTTAGCGGGCTTCCCAGGTCATGGGCAATAATGGTAAACAGTTTATCTTTGGCGGCATTCATTTTTTTTAATTTTTGTTCCGAGACCCTGAGTACCTGTTCGGCTTTTTTCCGGGTACGGTAGCGGTTATAGGTCACAATGGCGATGATTAATACTAACACCGACAGCATGGTTAAAGAGATCAATTCCATTTTCTGGATTTGGTTGTTTTTTTTCAGCAATTGATTTTCCTTTTCCGTTCTTTCCAGGTCGTATGACACCTGTTTTTTGGCAATTCGTTCGTTTATATCTTCATTAAGGATATCATCGCTAATATTCTTAAATCTCTTGTGATAAAGCAGTGCGTTTTGATAATCCCCCATGGCTTCATAGACCTGGGTATATTCTTCATATATCGCCTCTTCAGCAACTTTTACTCCCAATTCAATCGCCATTTTAAGGCCTTTATCCAGGTAATCGAGAGCTTTTGGATAATCCTTCAGGTTTCTATAATCTCGGCCGATGCTTCCGTAAGTATAAGCGATTTGCCCTTTGTTCTCAAGTTCTTGAAAAAGTTCCAATGCTTTCATATCATATTGAAGAGCCTCGGTATGTTTCCCGGTTTTACTATAGACGCAGGCGATATTATATATTATTTGAGCAATCCCTATTTTACTTTCCACCTCTTTCATTATCTTCAATCCGCGGGCGTAAAGTTCAAGGGCCGTTTGATATTGTTTTAACTCCCAATAGACAGTACCCATATTATTAAGTATCCAGGCGGCATTCTCATTATTTCCCAACTCCTCTGTAATTTTCATGGCTTCTTGATAATTTGTAAGCGCTTCTTCATATTTCTTTTGATGTCGATGAACCCTGGCGATGGAATTCAGTGCACTGGCGATGCCTCTCTTATTTCCCACGGTTTCATTCATTGCCCTGGCTTTCAACGCATAGTCGAGGGCCGTATCAAAATCGGATAAATTCAGGTAAATATTGGTAATAGTGGCAAAAGTTATGGCAAGTCCTTCTTTGTCGTTAATCTCACCAGCCAGGGTTTTGGCTTCTCTTGCCATATCCAGTCCCTCCTGGTATCTCCCCAACACACCGCAAGCCCAACACATTCCATTGAGTACCCTTATTTTAACCCTATCATCTGGGAATTCTTGAAGAATTTGCAGTGCCTGACTCCCGTATTTCCAGGCTTTTAAGGGAACTTCCTGCATGCAAATCCTTACAAGCCCGCTTAAACACTCCAGCCTCTCAGAAGGAGAAGCAGCCTGCTGTAACCGGTTCTCAAGCTCTTCCACCACTTCTGTCGCCCATAATAACGGCATCGATAAAAAAACAACAATCACCATAAATCCAAAAAATACCTTTACATTTCTCTTTTTCATTATCTTATTCTCCAGGGATTTTTTACCACATATTGACAAATATTTCCACATTTTACCGGTTTTCTCCGTTTTTTTTCGTCCTGTGAACACCCAGGGTTCGGACCTTGTATCTTAAACGGGCTTCCGAGATGCCCAACTCCCGCGCCGCATTGGTCTGATGATAGTTGTGCCTTTTCAATGTCTTTTCCAGGATATCTTTTTCTATGGCGGTTAAACGATTCGGGAGGGAGCGTATAGCCAGGGAAGAATCGATGTTAACGTTGAAAGAAACCGAACCAGGACTTTCCCGGCTGAGAACAAATACCGGCAGGTCATCGGTGCCCAGCATTTCACCCCTGGCCAGCACCAGGGCCCGTTCAATGATGTTCTCAAGTTCCCGGATATTACCCGGAAACGGATACTTCATCAACGCATTTAACGCATCTTTGGAAAGGGTCTTAATCTGCTTGCCTTCCCGTTGATTGAATTTTTTGATAAATAGATCGATCAAAAGGGGAATATCTTCTTTTCGTTCCCTTAACGGCGGAAGATCGATATTAATCACATTCAGCCGGTAAAATAGGTCTTCCCTGAACTTTTTTTCTTTTACCGATTCCTGGATGTTCCGGTTGGTGGCGGTAATCAAGCGGATATCCACCTTAATGGGTTTATTAGAACCCAGCCGGGTGACTTCACGGTCCTGGATCACCCGCAGCAATTTCACCTGGATATCCAATGACAACTCACCGATTTCATCCAGGAACAAGGTCCCCTTGTCCGCCTCTTCGAATTTCCCGGGCCGGTTGGCGACAGCACCGGTATAAGCCCCTTTAACCGCCCCGAAAAGCTCAGCTTCAATCAACGTAGCCGGAAGGGATGCCAGGTTTACTTTTACCAGTTGGTGGTCTTTTCGTCCGGAACAATAATGGATAATATGAGCAATGACATCTTTGCCGGTGCCGCTTTCGCCGGTAATTAATACATTGGAATTGGACGTTGCCACCCGCATCACCATGTGGAGGATTTTCTGCATCCCTTCGGAATTGAACACGTAATTTTTAAAGGAAAACGTTTCCTTCAGTTTTTCTTGTAAGTGCAAATTCTCTTTTACTAATGTGACTTTCTCCAGGGCATTTTTAATATTATGGTGCAGTTCTTCCATTTTCAACGGTTTGGTCAGGTAGGTATAGGCTCCCATTTTTAACAATTGGACCGCTTTGTCCACTGATTGTAAAGCGGTAATAAAAATCACCGGCATCAGGGGATTCAGCTCTTTGACTTTCAGGAAAAACTCCTCCCCGTTCATCCCCGGCAGCGTGTAGTCTACCAGTATCAGGTCAACGGAATTCTTCCGGAAAAACACCAGGGCCTCTTCTGCATTTTCAAAACACCGGGAATTGTATCCCTTTGCCTTTAGTTCGAAGCTAATGACTTTACCGGTGGCAACGTCATCTTCCACCACCAGGATGTTAAATTTATCGCTCATTGTTTACCTCGTTCGCAGGTTGAACGTTTAAGGCGTTTATATTGTCGGCAGCTCTTATCTCATCTATTTTGTTATGATCTTCATTATCACATTATCACCTTAACCCTTTTTTTTCTATTTGTCAAGCCATATTTCACCACTAAGGCACTAAGACACAAAGGAGCAGCAAACGGTTTTGTTTTAGTGCCTTTGTGTCTTCGTGGCAAAAAAAGTAGCGTTTGCACGTTTTCCACAAAAAATGTGGAAAATGGCAATGAAATGACAGCCTTTAACGATTCGAAGAATTTTCTTCCTATTTTTCCACCAAAAATATTGAGGGTTTTATCCCGGTCCCAATTGGAGAAATTTCTTGTCAATCAACCCTCTTCATTTTCATCCGTTAAATTCAAACTATTGACCCCGAAAATACCATCAACAGAACAAAAGCCAAACAAGCAATTTTGCTGCAAAAATGGGCAGTGATTACAGGATGTCAAATCCCAGGATCCCGTCTCCAACTTCTATTTGATGGACAATTTCCATTCCATCCACCACTTTTGCAAAGATAGTATACCGTCCGTCCAGGTGAGGGGTAGGGGAGTGGGTAATAAACCACTGGCTGCCTTCGGTGTCTTTACCGGCAGAGGCCATACCCACCGATCCTTCTTCATAGTAAAGAGGCCCGAATTCCGAGCCAATGGTAAACGTGGGACCTCCCCAGCCATCACCCCGGGGACAGCCGTCCTGGATGACAAAATTAGGGACCACCCGGTGAAAGACACTTTTTTTATAAAAGTCCTGTTTAACCAGGCGGATAAAATTGGCAGCCGAACTTGGGGCGTCATTGATTTTCAGTTGAATGGTAATATCGCCCCTGGTGGTTTTGATTCGTATGCGCTGGTTGGGAGAAATTGAAGTTACCAGTTCCCAGTCAATGGGTAGATTTTTTGTTGGTGATGCGGATTCAGCCGTTTTTTCAGCCGTGCCGTTGAAAAAATCAATGGTTTTTTTCAACTCCTGCCAGGCTTCAATGTCCCTGGGCAATTGACAGTTGTCTAATGCTTCACTCAAAAAGCCGGTATCGGGATAAATCTCTTTGAAATTCATTTTCGGGTCCCGTAAAATACCGGCGGCCAATCCGATCATAGAGGAATCGCCGGATTCTATCGCCCGCCTGTAGACCCCGGCAAAGGTTTTGAGTTTCTCTCTATTTTCCCTGACCGCCCGGCCCATAGTTACCAATGACTCCATTCCATAGGTGCTTACCACCGTCTCTTTGCCCACATTGGCAAAGGCCTCGGATTCAACGAACCGGGAATTATGGATATCACCCGCCAGTGCTCTTAGTAAGTAGGCTTTCTCATAATTGTTGAAGGATCTGTGATAGCCAGCTATGAGCCATTGGGAAATCGTCTCCTGCTTTTCCTGGTCTGTGTTGTGTTGTAATGCCGCCCCCAGCATATTGGCGCGGGACCGCCAGTTGGTCAACTGCTTCGCGATATCAAAATATCGATCCGCATCGGTTTGCCGGCCCCCGGAAGAAAAATATTCCGAAGCAGCCACTGCCACATGGACGTTACTGTCGGCTGTCATATCCAGGAGGATTTCTTTTACGCTTTCGTAATCGAACCGGCCCAGGGCCCGAACAGCATTCACTCTCAATCGATAATCCATGTCTTTTTCGGAAGTGACAATGGATTTTAGCTGTTCCAATATATCCGGGTGTTTGGCTAATCCCATGGCAATAACCAGGGCCATCCGCGTATAGAGATTTTTTTCCGATGTAAATGCATGGAGCAACTGTTTATGGTAGCTGTTGAGGTTAAGGCGTACACCCCGCATCAGGTAATTGGCCGCGATAAAACGTACTTTATCCGGCATATCTTGTTCCAGCAATCGAAACGCCAGGGCAGTTCCCTCGGGGGTTATAACATTACGCAATAATGACCGGTAAAGCCCCCAGGCCTGGCCCTCCAGCAAAAATGATTGACGTTGGGGGGATTCAAATTTTAGCTTGATAATAAATGTCAAACCTTCTTTGGTCCCGCACTTGCCAATGGCTTCCAGGATATTCCTTTTGACGGTTGGTGATTGCTCAATATCATAAGCTTTTTTTAAAAAAGGTAGGGCGGCTTTGTTTTGCACCTGTCCCAGGGCATACGCCGCAGCAGAGCGAACCGCTTCCTGGTTATCTTCCAGGAGTTTCGCTAACGGTTTAATGGCCTCCACTGCCTGGACAGAAGCAAAAGCAAGGGCAGCGGCCTTGCGGTATTTTGGATTTGTATCTTTTAAATAAGCGGTTAGCCCGTTGGCATCCCGCCGATTCTGCAAGGTATAAATCTGTTGAAGAACCTTATCCTGGAAAATATTCCCTTCAACGGCTCCTGTTTTGTCTCCCGGTTCATATTGAGTTGACCCTTTATAACAGGTAACCGTCACCACACATAAAAAAACGATAAATAAATATTTCATCTTCTTTCTCCTCATTTATTAGCCGCTAAGGCATTTACATACGGTTAAAAACACTAAAAAACACAACGTTTAAATAGATAATAGAACATTTTACAAAAATGAGAGAGTGTTGTAAACAATTTTTCTTTTTTCTTGCCAGGTACCTTTTTTCGTTCAAGGCGAAAACGGACTGGTGCTTGAGTTTTTCTCCATCGATTCAATTCCTGGCTGACCCCTTTCCTACGCAATTTTTACTACTTGCACACACAATTTTTGCCACCTTCCTACAGAGGTTTGTTCCCTTCTTACAGAGGTTTGCGTCCTTTCTACGGAAGTTTGCCTACCTTCCTACGGGATTATGACAGCTTTCGTACGCAATTTGACCATCTTCCTACGGAATTTTGACTACTTTCGTGCGGGATTTTGGCACATTTCCTATATGATTTTACTAATTTCGTACCAACAAGCTCCCCTTTCCTACGGGCCGGGGACTGTCTTCCTACGGCCCCGGAAGTATCTTCCTACGGGTCAGTGACCCGTTCCTACGGCCCTGGAAGCATATTCCTACGGGTTTGGAACCATCATCCTACGGGTCCGGGAGCCATTCCTACAGGTCGGTAAGCATCTTCCTACGGCCTGGGAACCACTTTCCCACACCCCTGGAACCATTATCCCAGGTAGATTTTACCACTCAACATTGCAGTGCCATTCCTAAGATTTACATCATGGTCCCTCAATTGCACTGTGTTTATGGTTTGCTTTCTAATTGGACGAATTAAAAAAGACACGATGGGATAGGAAATAATTTACCTGGCATCATTCTTATCGATGTATAGTCAGCTATTAAAAAAGAGTAGACAGCTTATCATCACGTATAGCCATCTATTAAAAAAGAATAGACGGCTTATCATCGAGTATAGTCGTCTATTAAAAAAGAGTAGACATCTCATCATCCATGACCGGTTATCTTTACATTTCTTTCCGGGAGAGATGGTGTTTACTCACCTTCAGTTCCCGGGCAATTGAGGAAGCAGTCAATGATTTTCGATCCTGGCTCGGCTGGTTTACGCAGTAGTTCATCATGATAACGAGTTCTCGCCCGGAGACGTATGAAAATAGCCACAGAGAGCACAGAGGTCACAGAGAGTTTCCCACTCACCTCACTCAACTTACTCACCTATTTTCATGGTAGAAAGTTAAAAGCGCTGCGTGCCCTGGGTGCCGGCTGTTGCCCACTGCCAAATGCCCACTTAGCTTAACTCTTTTTAAGTCTTATCTTAATGCGTTCCCTGCCGGAACCAGGAACCAGGAACCAGGAACCAGGAACCAGGAACCAGGAACCGATGACCGTTGTTTGATGAGAACAACGCTCACTATCAAAGCGGTGTCCTTCGGGCGGTTTAACACCTTCGGCGGATAATATTCCGGGGTCTCTCCTTTATTACCTCCGGGTCTAATCTAAGCCAGTTATCTACGGTATATAACAAATTATCTACTGGTAGAAAAAAAGTTTTCTACGGTAGAAAACTGAATAAATCCAATATTGGCTTTTAAGCAGCATCAGAACTGACTCTTATATTGAAGTGTGGCTAAATGAAAAAAAGAAGCCTGCCAGCATCTCTAGTTTGGTAAATGCGGATATAGTATATTCTCGTTGAGAACATAGCACCTTCTGGCGACGGACATAGGACCTTCTCAATGAGAACATAGCACCTTCTCGATGCAGACATAGTATGTTCTGGCGGCGGATATAGTATATTCTCGATGTGAGAAAATGGTGACAAAGAAAATGGTGACAAGCAAGAATGCTGCTAACTTAAGACTAAATAAATCCGAAATTCGAATATCGAAATTCGAAACAAATTCAAATGACCAAAATTCAAATGACCAAAACAAAAGAAAAAACCATCGTGCCAGGCTTTTTTTGTTTTGAATTTTGAACATTAGAATTTTGGATTTGTTTCGGATTTTGTGCTTCGTGCTTCGAATTTAGTCTTAAGTTAGTGGCATTCGTGACAAGCAAAAAATCCAAAAGTGGTTCCCCCAATCTCATGAAAATCGCTGCTTCAACCACAAAAAAACGGCCCCTCAACCTGTGTAAACGATTTCAATCGCTGCGGGAATAATTTCTATCATTGTGTGAGTCATTTCTATCGCTGTGTATGTCATTTCAATGGTTGTGGGAATGATTTCTATCGTTGTGTCAACCATTTCTATCGCTGTGGGAGCCATTTCTTCCGCTGCGGGAATGATTTTCTCCACTGTGTATATGATTTCTGCTGCTGTGTGAGTCATTTCTTCTGTTGTGGGAACGATTTCTTTCTATCTTCGTGTCTCTTCGTGTACCTTCGCGGCTAAAATGAAAGGGAAAGAAAAAGGAAAAAAGGGGACATGCAAGAAAAACCTCTCTTTCTTTCTGTTATTTTTTGATTGACAAATAAACACTATTGTACTATAAAATAACCGATAATTGCTTGGTAATATAAAGGAGGTTTTTATGTTATCGGTTCAAGAATGTAAATTAAGAATTGGCAGCATCATCGATAGCCTGCCAGAAGATAAGCTTGAAGAGCTGGTGGATTATGCAATTTTTCTGAGTTCCCGGTATTCTGATGAAACCGGATCACATAAGCAAAACAAAGCTGAAAACTCTTTAATTGATTTTTTTCATTGCCTCTCCTTTGTATGACTCAGGAATTGACCTGGAAAGAGATAAAGATTTTGGAAGTATCCTTTTTGCCTGACCCTTTTTCTTATCAACTACGGTTGGGAGAAGGGTTTGTAATTTTGGTCATTGGAATTTGGAATTCTTTAATGGTTGGGGGTGCCACCCCCTTTGGGATTTGGGATTTGGAATTTAAAAAAAAATGTAATACGTAACCCGGATTATACACCATCAAAAATTGCTCAAATTAGGCACAAAACTTTTGAAACAGGGTACTAGAATATCAAAGATACGCCAAACCACAACTCATTATCATCATTTACCGCATCAAGAAAAACAAACGTATAATTCACAAATGGAGACAACAATGTGGTTTTTCCGATTTTAAAGGGAATAGAAGCACCTATGGTTAGATCACTGAATCCTGTATCAGCCCCTTCCGGCAGATAAAGACCGGCATTGTATCCCAGTGCAGCCGATAGGTTCAAACTGATTTTATCACCTATAGACACCGGTTTCTCCCCCTTTAACTGCACATAAAGCCCATCAAACAGGTTGATATCGTAAAAGGCCGTAACACTGGGTGAAAAGGGCACCCTGGGAAAACCGACTTCAACAAAAAATTCCTGGGAGGTATTCTCTTTAAATTTAAAGTTTTCGGCAAACCAATACCCGTAATTAGTGAATCCCAGGACAAGTGAGACATTCTCCGGTGTCTTAAACGTATACGTCAACGTCAAATCGATCTCATCTGCATATTTATAAATACCACGATCAGAGAGTGCAAAGCTGGCCCATAAATTCAATGAAAAACCAGTGCTGCCAAAATCATACGTCAATGAGGGTTGAAACGCCGGATTATTGTTAGGGAGTAAATCAAACCCCCGCCAGATAAACCGGGATGTAACATCCAACTGGATGCTAAAATTTTTACCTACCAGGTGCAATGATAAAAATGCCAGCAATGCGAATAGAATCAAATGTTTACGTTTCATTTTTTACCTCTTTTTGTGTTATCTCTTTAAAATATTCATCAGCTTCTGCAAAATATGCGGCGCGGCTGCTGCGAGGCGTGGGGGGCCTGCTGGCGGGTCGATGGTTGCGAGCCGAACTCCCGCCTCTTGCATGATGATCCGGCCGGCAGCGATATCTTGAGGTTTTCCATAACCTGTGAGGTCTAGGTATGCATCCAGTGCGCCGCTGGCGATCCAGCAGGCTGCCAGTGAGCCGAGCCCCAGCATCCTGACTCGATAGACGCGCCGTGTCAGCTCGATCAGCTTGCGCTCGAACCATTGTTTCTCTTCGTCTGACAGCTCATCACTTTGCGGTGTGTCGATATTCACGATGGCACTGGAGAGGTCACTGACCTTTGGTCCCGATAACCTCTGCTTATCGAGAAAAGCCCCTCCGCCCCGATACGCATGGAAGCACTGACCGGAGGCAGGAGCGTGAACCACTCCTAACAGGGGCTCGCCCTGGTGAAACAGGGCAACGGAGATGGCGAACAAACTCGAGTGAGCCGCATAGTATTTTGTGCCGTCAATGGGATCGATCAACCATTGGTGTTCGACATTGGGGTTTTCAGGAGGTGTCTCCTCGCCTTTAAATCCATGAAGGGGAAAGCGGCTGCGAAGCCGGGTGATGAGATTGTTCTCAATCTCCAGATCCACTTCCGTTACAAAATCCCGCTGATTCTTGTATAAAATCGAGTTCACACTCGGCCACCGGTCGAGAGCAAGCTGTGCCTGCTCCTCCACCAGGTTGCGCACGAACTCTACTGTCTCTCGAAGGTCCAGATTCATATCCACCTGCCCGGGGTAACAACACCCGCATGGGGAGAAATGCTGCGGCTAAGCTGGATGTACATCAGTGCCGATACTCTTCCAGGATCGGGTCTATTACCTTCTCCGGGTCAATGTTTGTATAGTATGCCACGTAACCTGTGGCGTTGATCCTGGGGAGGTGAAAGCGCCAGGGTTGATTTGGCTCCACAACATCCCAATTAGTGGGATTAAGGCCCCTATGAGCATAAGCTATAATGAAGCCATAGCGGATATCGCATTCTTTCCCGTATTTCTCCCTCAGCAGGGAATCAACCGCCTTCACACTGCTTCCTGATTTGAATTTCGCGTCCACCACAAGGATATGTTTCACCTTAATGTCCTCGGCGTCGCTTCTGGCCTCGCTTTTTCCGAATCGTCGAGGCAAGCTGAAGAAAGCACTCTCTTTTTCTTTTTTGGAAGACTGTTTTTGCGTGTGGACAATGCCCATCGGGACGCGCTTGAACAGCTTGGTAAGTACTGCGGCCGCCAGCGTTCCTCCCTGGTTTATACCTACGATCAGTTCAGGCACGAAGTCAGTTCTTGTTACCATGTCATACAATTTTTTTTCTGTAATAGATAGAAGGCGTTCTCCAGAAAGGAATTTCTCATCGAACGACCGGGGTAGGAGTTTCTGGATATCCGGATGAGGTAGAGCCGAGACGCTCTGTTTAACCGATTCGACAACCTGGGTCACGAGGCTGTCACAGTCATGAAATTTACTCACGAGAAGTTTGTCCTGCAGGTACTGTCGAAGCTTCTCAACCGATTCCCGATTCTCGATCATTTTGGGTAACCAGGGTACGTTCTCATCCAGGAGAAAGCAGAGACATGCTATGTTTTTATCCAGGGCATGGCGGATCTCGAGCTCTGTAATCGAATAATTGTGGGGATTCTCTTTGTCCTGTGGCCTGTGACCATAGCGCCAGGCAATGATTCCCACCAGTATGTCGCAGTTCTCGACGTCCGAGAGGCATTTAATTAGAGGACGCTCGTCAGCAGCAATGTAATGCTCCATTGCCACCACGTCGTGGCCCATATCGACCAATGCTTCGTAGACCGCCTTCCTTTCTAATTCCAGGTCTTCGTATGTCGCGGAGATGTAAATCCTGGCCATTATGCTCCTCGCGAAAATTCTTTTAAAAAAACGACGTTTTCATGAAAGAATATATTAGAGGAAGTCAGTTAGAAAGTCAACAGCATTTCGGTGAAATTATAAATAAATTTAAAAATGATCAATTTCATTGACATTTTTATGGTCTTATTTGTATAATTAATTTTCATTTTATTACTTCCGAAAATAAGGAGAACGAAATGAGTAAAGAATTTAAACCTTATGTTCCAGTTGAAAGTCAAATGAGAGAATTTTCATTCAAAGCGATTTTCCTGGGCATTATTATGGCGGTAGTCCTGGGTGCTGCCAATGTTTACCTGGGACTGAAAGCCGGTATGACTGTGGCGGCGACGTTTCCTGCTGCCGTGATTGCGATGGCGGTCCTCAGGTTTTTTAAAGGAACGATTTTAGAAGAGAACCTGGCCCGAACCACCGGTGCTGTGGGAGAAGCCCTGGCAGCCGGTGCGATTTTTACCATTCCCGCTTTTGTCATGTCAGGGGTATGGAAAAAATTTAATTATATGACCCCTACCATACTAATGCTGGTGGGAGGTATCCTGGGTGTTCTCTTTGTGATCATCCTGCGGAAAACTTTGATTGAGGATGAAACCTTGCCTTACCCGGAAAGTAAGGCATGCGGGGAGATCGTCAAATCCGGGCAAAAAGGTGCCACCGGTGCGGGTTTGGTTTTCGGCACCATGGGATTGGCGGCGCTTATCGAGTTATTTAAGAATGAAAAAGGTTTTACTTTCATCAGAGATGTATTTAGGGGATTCCTCAAATTGGGAAAGTCCAAGGTTAACATCCTGGATTCCGATAGTAAACTGGTTGGTGCCTTTGATAAAGAAGGTGGAGCCCTTTTGCAAAGTCCTGCTGCTTCTCCCGCGTTTCTCGGTGTCGGTTATATCATCGGTTTCCGCCTGGCAGCCATTACTTTTTCGGGTGGCGTGTTCGGATGGCTCTTCCTGATGCCGGCGGTGTTATTTGTAATGAGTGGCGACCTGTCTTCACTGGTCAGCGGCGACCATTCCTGGAGTGATATAGCCAACTACGCTTACAACTCCACGGTCAAACCCATTGCCGTGGGCGGCATGTTGGTGGGTGCTTTTTATACCCTCTTTAGAATGAGGAAAAACCTCATCGGCGGTCTTTCCAAAGGATTTAAAGACATCACCAAAGCAGGAAAATCAGATGAAGAGGTTGCCCGGATTGACAAAGACCTGCCCTTTGGTATGGTAATCCTTGCCATTCTGATTGTTGTGGTAGCAATGATCGTGATTTTCCAACAGGTCATTAAAACACCTGAAACCTCCGGTTGGGGTGGAGCTGTTGGTTCTGCCATTGTCATGGCGTTGGCGGGTTTTCTTTTTGCCGCGGTGGCCGGTTACCTGGTGGGAATCATCGGATCTTCCTCCAATCCTATTTCCGGGTTAACCCTCACCACTCTGTTGATTGCCGCTTTATTGATGGTGATTATCGGCCTTAGAGGTGACCCCGGTATTATTGCCACCTTGGCGGTGGCCACGGTGGTGTGCTGTGTAGCCGGTGTGGCCGGTGATATGATGCAGGACTGGAAAGTGGGACATATCCTGGGTGGTACTCCCTGGCGCATGCAGATCGGTGGGATGATCGGTGTGGTGGCAGCCGCCCTGGTGCTGATTCTTCCCATTATGCTGCTGGATAAGGTCCCTGGAAAACCTGATGCTCACGCCATCGGTGCTACCGAAGACCTGCCTGCTCCCCAGGCCGGACTCATGTCCATGATGGCAAAAGGAATCGTAGGCGGTGAAATGGCCTGGCCCCTGGTGATTGCCGGCATGCTCTTCTGTGTTGCCCTGATACTCATTAAATCACCTTCACCCATGTTAATTGCCGTGGGGATGTACCTCCCCTTCCAGACCACCTTTGCCATTTTTATCGGCGGTGTTATTCGCTATTTCGTGGACAAAAAAGCAGTACAGATCGGTGAAACCAGGGCCGATGAACAGAAACTCGAAGGAGAACAAAAAACGAAATTCCTGGATAAAATCCGGGGAAAAGTCGAAAACACCGGTTTACTCCTGGCTTCCGGACTTGTCGCCGGTGAAGCCCTTATGGGTATTCTCCTGGCTGTGACCGTCGTACTGGAATGGAATCTCAATGAAGCCATCAAAAACCTGACCAATGGAGACCCGATTGTATCCAATGGACCCATTGGTGTGATCCTCTATTTTGCTGTTTTCGCCATCCTGGCTTACCTTATGATCCGCATCCCCATTAAGAAACTCCTGGAGAACAAGGAAGAATAGTAGGAAGGATGACTAAAATTGATAAAAAAGGCAATTTCCTGGACCTGGTCCCGGAAAGGAATTGCCAGTGGGACAAAACCGGGGACGGGAGGGTTTACCTCCTGGTCCCCAGGTTTAAAAACCAATGGATGAAGAAAATTGCCTTGAAATTGGGAAAATCCGAGACTGTTAAAATTCATTTCGACGATAGGGGTACTGCTGTCTGGGAACTGATCGATGGTAGTCACACGGTTGAGCAGATTGGGAAATTAATGGAGAAAGATAAAAACAAGGATGAAACCATGGATAAGGTCTATGGGCGATTGACAGAGTTCCTGACGATTCTATCACGAAATCGATTTATTCAATTCAAAAATTACTAATCAATCTTCCATTTCAGGATGTTCCAGGCGCTTGTTGCTTTGTGCATCATTCCTTTTTAACAGGAACGCATATAGGAAACCCAGTAAACCCAGACCGGCAAACATAAGAATCGTATAGGTATAATCAAGGGATGCTTCTCCTGCTTTCAACATTTCGGGTGTGATACCTTTATTAAAGGCATCGGTTATTGCACCGGCAGCGATTGGGAAGGCAAAGAGGCCGAGGTTTTGGATGGACGTCATAATACCGTAAGCCGTACCCAGTCGCTTTTCTTCCACGATCCTGGCCACCCCGGGCCACATGGCGGCAGGGACAAGAGAAAACCCAATGCCGATGATAAACATCGCAATATAGGGCGTTAGATGAGTCAGTGAAAGAATCAGGTGAGCCGCCAACAGCATGCCCGACCCATAGAACATCAAGGTGGCCCGTTTCCCTTTCCTGTCCACAAACCATCCAAAGATCGGTGTAAATAAAATGGTTCCCCATATAATCAGGCTCGAAAGCATCCCGCTCATCTTAAGGGAAACACCGAATTTATTGTGCAGGAAATCCGGGCAGTACGCCTGGAATGGAAACACCGCCGAATAAAAGGTAACGCATAATAAAGAAATTAATATAAAGGATTTATTTTTAAGCAGCCCCACGATATCTCCGAAATTGAATCGTTCGTCTGCATCCAATAGAGAACCTTTTTTCTCTTTTGGGGTAAATCGTTTATCGTAAGCCATATATACGATGAAAGACATTAAACCGATTCCCATCAGCATGGCCGCCACCCATAAAGCCATTGTCCAGCCAGCGGGAGGTTCGATGATAATCGGAGAAAAGATCAGGGCAGCAGCCGTACCTACCCGGGCAATGGCCAGGTTGACGGCAAAGGCAAAGGAAAGTTCTTTGCCTCTAAACCACTTGACAAGAATTTTATTAATCGCCACAATACTGGTTTCTGCACCCAGTCCGTAGAGAAGCCGGCCCAGGATCATCATTTTCATTTCAGGGGAGTAATTGGGCAGAAAGGATTTAAACAGGGAATAGCCAATGCCTCCGCCGCGGAAAAAATCACTGGAACCGTAAGCGGTTAGAAAAACACCCAGCGCACAAAACAAAGTAAATAAAAAACCGGTTTTACGGATACCAAACCGGTCCAAAAAAATCCCGCCAAAAACCGTCATCAAAAGAAATGTATTGGGAAAACCATAGAACGAAACAATAATGCCGTAATCTGTTGAACTGATCCCCAATTCGGTTTGCAATACTTCTTTTATGGATGACATCGCATCATAGGCATAGTAATTGGCAGCAATGACAACACTCACCAACAGGAGGAGTCCCCATCTGATTAACCGTTTGGTGGGTTCTGTGCTCATACTCGTCACCGTATCGTGTACACTCATGCAATAACTCCTTAATTGATCTTTACCTTTGACAGTTTACACCTTCAGAAAAGGTATCATTATAAAGGAGAAAAGAAAATAAATCAAATTTGATTTTTTTTCTTGATTATATTATTATATAAGAGCAATTGTTTGAAATGAAAACGGATACCACTCTAAAATCTAAAGGGAGGCTGTGAAAAAAAATAAAAAGGAGTGCAAATGATTGATTTTGACAAAATGGCAAAACGGTGGAAAAAATGCTGGCAGGCAGCACCGGATGTCTATTTGCTTTTGAGAGAAAGCAACAGCATTGATGTGTCTCGGCAAAAAATTTTGAATTATTTAAATGCCACAGAGATGGCGTTTCGAAATGATTTTTATGAATTGTCTTATGCTCAATTTATTTTGTTTAAGAACGCGTTGGTTGTATTAAAAAATCTTTTTTCCAAACGCTACGAACGAATTGCCAATAACTCGCCCCTGGAATACCTGTGGAAAGCGGCATGTAAAGGAGACAGCGAGGTAGCTGATGATTTTATCGATGAATTCGAACACCTGTTCAGGGGCATCAAAGGCCAGACGCGGGTTTATCCTTCCCATCTAATGGAAGGTTCGGTATCCCCCGACTTTGAAAAATATAAAGGCAGGGAAGCTGCTGTGAGACGGTCTGACTTCCTGGATGGCCTGGGGAAGCAGGTGGACCGGTATCTTCGTCGATATCCCAATGGACTGAGGCCGGATATCGAGAAAAAAAGAGAAGAAAATAAAAAAAGAATCCTCAACGCGTTTGGGGCATCTGAAAAAGACTGGAAGGATTACAAATGGCACTTCAAAAATACGGTACGAGACCAAAAAGGATTGGAAAAATTAAAAAAAGCAGTTAAAATTACCGATAAGGAGGAAAGGGCTATCCAGCGTGCCATTGAGCACGAAATTCCCTTTGCTGTTACCCCCCATTATTTACATTTGATGGACCAGGAACCCAGTAATTATGACTACACGGTTCGGAAGCAGGTTTTTCCTTCCATCGATTATGTTGAGACCATGATTTCCCACAAGAACGACCGTTCCATTACTTTTGATTTTATGCGGGAACATGATACATCTCCTATCGATGGAATCACCCGGCGGTACGCCAAAGTATGCATTTTAAAACCTGTAGACACCTGCCCCCAGATTTGTGTGTACTGCCAGAGAAATTGGGAAATTACGTCTCCATGTATGGAATTGCATGCGATATCGAGAAAGAATATTGATAAAGCAGTAAAATGGCTTGACAACCATAATCAAATCATGGACTTACTGGTTACCGGCGGTGATCCGTTGATCATGAATAATCACCTTATCGATGACCTCCTGGGTAAATTAGCCGAGATTGAACATTTAAGAAGTATCCGCATTGCCAGCCGCTCCCTGGTTTCCGTTCCCCAACGATTTGATGAGGAACTGCTGGATATCTTTAGCAAATACCATGAACCAGGAAGACGCACGATCTATGTGGTCACCCATTTCGAGCATCCCTACGAATTATGTTATGAAACTGCTGAAGCCGCCAATCAATTGAGAAAACGGGGGTTCATGATCTATAACCAACAGGTGTTCACCTTTGCCAACAGCCGGCGCTTTGAAACCGTGGCCCTGCGAATCGCTTTGAAAGATATCGGTGTGGACCCCTATTATGCCTTTAATATGAAAGGAAAATCCGAGCTGTCCGATTATTCCGTACCCGTAGCACGCATTTTACAGGAACGAAAAGAAGAAGCCCGCCTGCTGCCCGGTATTTTTAGGACCGATGAACCGGTCTTTAATGTTCCCTTCCTGGGGAAAAATCACATGCGAGCCTGGCAAGACCACGAATTGATCTCCATACTTCCCGGGGGACAGCGGGTTTATGCTCTCCATCCCTGGGAAAAAAATATCCGCGAAGTGGATTCCTATATATATACCGATGTTTCCATTCGCAGCTACCTGGAAAAACTAATAGAAAGAGGAGAAGATATCGAAGACTACCGAAGCATCTGGTATTATTACTAAGAAGGAAGTAGGAAGTAAGAAGTAAGAAGTAAGAAGTAGGAAGTAGGAAGTAGGCAGCTCATCTACCTATTGAATTTAAGGGGAAAATCGGTTAAAATCCTTGCCCGATGAGATACTATATTCACATACTTGTTTTGATCTTCGCTTTGATGCTGGGCATCGGGCTGGTTCCAGACGCTCAATATGAAGAAAAAGAACCGGAAAAACCCGTGGAGAAAACCATCCCCAAAACTCCGGAAGGCAGCACCACCCCAAATAAAGAAAAATATCGCTGGCCTCTTAACATCAATAACGGTTTCAGCTCTTCTTTCCAGGAGTTTCGCTCCAACCATTTTCATGCCGGTTTTGATTTAAGGACTTTCCAACGAAACGGTTACCCGGTTTATGCCATTGCCGACGGCCGCATCTACAAAATACGAATGGTGAAACGGGGAAGCGGCAGAGGTCTCTATTTGAAACATGACGACGGCAACATATCCATCTACTTTCACCTGGATCGATTTGAAAAAAATATCGAGAATGTTCTAAAACGGGTCCAACAAGCAAAAGGAATGAAATATATCGGGAATTATTTCTTAAAAAACCCTTTGTATTATAAAAAAGGTCAATTAATCGGCTACTCCGGGGAAACCGGTTCCGGCTTTCCCCACCTTCATGTTGAAATCAGGGATAAACACTATTTCGCTTTAAATCCCTTTAATTTAATCCAATTTCCTGCCAGGGATAAACATTTTCCTGTTTTGAGGGGACTGCTGCTGCGGAATCGGGGGAATGCATCTATAAATGGAACGATCGGGGAAAGCTATTTCAGTTTCAAAAAAAAAGGCGATGATTTATATGTCTTAAAAAAGCCCCTGGTCATAATAGGAAATTTTGATGTGGTCCTGGATACCTATGATCTATCTGACAGTTGGAAACGAGTTGTACCTTATAGAATATCCGTTTTCATTGATGATAACCTTTATTTTCGCCTGGAATTCCTTCGTTTTCAACGGGATGACAATAATCAATTGGGATTTGTATACGACATGTTCCATTCAAATGCCAGTTTCTATTATTTCAATCTCTTTTCCCAAAAAGGGTATCTATTGGAACAGGAAAATCTACCCCTGAACCAAATTATTGAAAACCTTGATTATGGCAAGCACCAATTACGGATAGTGGTAAAAGATAACCATGATAATGTTTCCACCGGCATCGTTCCCTTTTACAAAGTTAGGGAACCCGAATTTGAAGTGTCCAATATCATTAAAACGAAAAGTAAAAAAAAGAACCAAAGCAAAAAGAAAAACCAATACCAGGTACAAATGGATATTGACAAATTGGTTTCTGATCCTGGCGGCGAAATTAAAATCTATGTATTCGCTGCCGATGGTAAGAAAATCTCGTCGGGAGCGCTGCGCTATCACCGTATCCCTGAGAAAAAGAATTTTATACTGACAGGTGTTTTAACGCAAGCCGCTTATATCGATTTTGTCTTTTATGCCCACAATGTGCAGTACTTCAAAAAGAGGCTTCTATTAACTAACAATCATTTACCGTCTATTACCGATGTACCGTTTGATACGTTTATCAACAGGGATGAGGTTTTTATCAAGGTAAAGGATATGAATATATCCCCACAAACCATTGGGTTAAACGTTATCCAGGGAGAAAAGTCTCAAACCGTCGTCCCCCAATGCAGCAGCGAAAACGTATATTTCCGGTTCACTCCCCGGGCTATCAACCCGGCAAACCCTGTCTTGCTTCATTTTTCAATCTTCAAAGACAATGAAAAAATCGCAGAAATTCAGAAAAAATTGGTTTTGATTTATTTGCAAGAAGGAAAAAAGCAGCGAGTTAAATACCATGAATTTGAGGCGGAATTTGATATTCGTTCTGTGTATGAACCCAAAGTCTTACAAATCGAAGAAAAAAATTACGGTTCGGAATTTCCTATTTTATCCAGGCAGATCAGTTTATCGCCCTATCATTTTCCTTTCCTGGACACGGTGTTTTACAAATTTAAGAAAAAGCTTTCCAATCCCAAACAGGTGGGCATATTCAAATATAATTATAAAACCGGGAAATGGAAGTATAGGTATACCACCTATGACACAGCATCTGCTATTTATAAACACAGGTTGATCTCTTCCGGGATCTTTGCGTTGATGCGGGACATATTCCCACCGCAAATTTGGTTTGTAAGACCCAAAACAAAATATAAGAAAAATCTCAAGCAAATAATTGTCAAAATCACGGATAAAGGCAAAGGAGTAGATGACAACTCCTTAATAATATGGCTTAATGGAAAGCGCATTTGTCCTCAGTATGAGTGCGAATACGACCCGGACAGGAGTTCTGCAAAAATCGAAGATTTAACACATCTCCAGGCAGGAAAAAACCTTTTGAAGGTTCAGGTCAAGGATTACGCCGGTAACAGTGCCTCCAAAACCCTCACCTTTTATTTAAAATAGGACCGATTAAAGGTTTGCTAAATAAAAGTTTTTGCGGGGGTCCAGGGGGCGGTTTTTCTAAAAAGAGCCCCCTGGCCGTCGGAGACAAAAAGGAAAAAAATGTCCAGTCAAAAAAAACAAAAACTATTGACAATAAAAAATTTTTGGGATATAGTGGGGCGTCTTTATAATTGAAGGCAGCAATGATTTGAAGAATGTGAGGTGACAGTGAATGGACATCGAAAAGATTGAAGGGGGTTTTAGTCCCTCGGTGGATGGTAAAGCCGTAGAAGCAGGAGGGGGTATGGTTTCGGCAGCAGCGCCGGAAGCGGTGGAAGCGGGTGTCATGATGTTAAAAAGAGGGGGAAACGCTGTGGATGCAGCCATTGCTGCTGCTTTTGCCCTGGGGGTTTGTGAAAGCCAGTCCAGCGGTATCGGTGGGCAAACCATGATGCTTATCTATACCGGGGAGAAAGTGGCAGCTATTGATGGCTCATCACGTGCACCCTCCCTGGCTCATGTGAATGCCATATACAAACGGGACCGCAGCAACGGCTACCGGGCTACCACGGTTCCCAGTACACCCGCGGTCCTGGGGTACGTGCACCACCGCTACGGCAGCCTGAAGTGGGAAGAAATCCTGGAACCTGCCATCCACCTGGCAAAGAATGGCTGCACCATTACTGCTCTACAGAGCCGCCTCCAGCAAAAAGAATTGAATAATTTTCATAGTGTGGACTCCAAATCCGGGGCGCGTTATTTTTTAAAAAATGGTCAGCCCTATTCATCGGGTGACCTCTTCCGGCAGCCGGACCTGGCGGATTTATTAAAAAAACTCAGCCAAAAAGGAGTGGAAGAATTCTACGAGGGTAGTATTGCTAAAATTATTGATGCGGATATGCGGGAAAACGGTGGACTGCTGCGATATGATGACCTGGCATTGATTCCCTGGCCCATTATCAGGAAACCCTTGAAGCGGAAATTCCGGGGCATATCGGTTTATACCATGCCGCTGCCCGGTGCGGGTCGAACCTTACTGTTTGCTCTTTTGATGCTGGACCAATTGCCGCCGGATACCTTCCAGGATATGCAGCGTGGATACAAAAAGATACATCTATTGACAGAGGTACTGCGGAAAGCTTTCCTGGAACGTTCGGACCGTCCTTTTGATCCCAATTTTTATCCACAAATGGAGATAGAAGAGAAAGATATGCTGCGGCGCAAATTTGCGCGGCGCTCTATCAAGGAGATTCTTAAAAACGTTGATAAAAGCATATTATCTGTGATTGCTTCCGAAGATGAGCGGTCCGGGGAAACCACTCACCTGTCGGTGATGGACAGTAAAGGAATGGCAGTGAGTCTCACCCAGTCCATTGAACGGGTTTATGGCAGCAAAGCCGCTGCCGCAGGCCTGGGGTTTCTTTATAATAATTACCTGAAAGATTTTGAATACACCGTCCCCAAACATCCCTTTTACCTGAGGCCCAATGCAGTGCCCTGGGCGACAGTGGCACCCACGATGCTTTTCCTGGAAGAGCGTTTATGGATGGCATTGGGCAGTCCTGGCAGCGAGCGTATTGTCTCTGCCTTGGCACAGTTTTTAATCCATGTGATCGACCGGGACCTGTCTATTGACAAAGCCATCATCGCCCCCCGCATGCATTGTTCGTTGGGAGGACGCATCAGCCTGGAAGCTGACCGGTTCTCTCCCGGTTTGATCGAATTTCTAAAGAAAAAAGGCTACCGCATCGATCAACGTGAGCCCTTTGCTTTTTACCTTGGCTGTATCCAGGCAGTATTAAAGCGTCAAACCGGCCCCGGTTTCCAGGGGGCCGCTGATATACGGCGAGACGGTATCGCCAAAGGCTGCTGACCATGACAACGCTGCCGGTTCTACTCTCCATCCCCCACGGCGGAACGGAAATCCCCGAAGAACTAAAGGAAAGAATTTGTATCAATCCCTTTGATCTTTTTGAGGACGGCGATGCCTTTACCCAAGAAATCTATCACCTGCAAAACCGGGTGACAGATGTAGTTACCACCGATATCGCCCGCGCCTTCGTGGACCTTAACCGTTCTACCGATGATATGCCTCCCCAAAATCCCGACGGCCTTATCAAAAGTAAAACCTGCTTCCAAAAGCCCATTTATATCCAGGGAAAAGAACCGGACAATCTTCTTACCCGCAAGTTGATCGAACGCTATTACCTGCCCTATCATTCCCGGATCCGGGAAATTTTAAAACAAGAAACCATATTACTGGCACTGGACTGTCATTCCATGGCAGCGAAGGCACCAGCCATTGCACCGGATGCCGGTAAAAAAGCAAAGCGACCCCTGGTTTGCCTGGGAAATGTCCATGAAAAATCCTGTCCGAATGAAACAGTGGAAAAATTGTCGGAATGCTTTTGCCGGGCCTTTTCCTTGAAACGTTCCCAGGTAAGCATTAATCAACCGTTTTCCGGCGGCTATATTACCCGCACCTATGGTAGAAACCCGGTGCCCTGGGTGCAGGTGGAGTTAAACCGTTTATTGTACCTGGCATCTCCCTGGTTTGATTCCTCGAATCTGCAAATCGATAAAAACCGCCTCAAGCAGTTGAATCATCAATTTGAAAATGCCCTGTGTCTTTTTTTCGATATGGAATCAACATCAACAGGCAAGTAATAAGGAGGAAAAGCATGAAAGTTGCCATTGTTTACAATCGTGAAAGTAAGAATGTCATTAATCTTTTTGGCCGGCCTAACCAGGAAAAAATCGGGAATAAGACCATCAACAGGATATTGAATGCATTGAAAAAAGGGAAACACCAGGCCATTGCCCTGGAAGGGGATAAAGAACTGATCGGTCATCTGGAGGAATTCATGCCCAAAGTATTAAAGGGTGAGCGACCCGGTATTGTGTTTAATATCTCCTACGGTATCCAGGGTGAAGCCCGTTATACACATGTACCCAGTATCCTGGAGATGGTGGGGATTCCCTATGTGGCCTCCGGTCCCATGGCCCATTCGCTGGCGCTGGATAAGGTGGTATCCAAAACCATATTCCGACAGTTTGGACTTCCCACCGCGGACTTTGCCGTATTAAACGACCCGGATTTTCCCACACCGGACCTGGCATATCCCCTGATCGTAAAACCCAAGAATGAAGCGGTCTCTTTTGGTATCCGGGTGGTCCACAATGAACAGGAACTCCGGGAAGCGGCACAGGTTATTTTCGACCGCTTTTCCCAGCCGGTCCTGGTGGAGCAGTATATCGACGGACGTGAAATCAATGTAGGACTCCTGGGAAATGACCCGCCGGAAGCCTTTCCTCCTGCTGAAATTGTTTTCGGCGAATCCGGGCCCAAAATTTATTCTCACGAGGATAAAACCCGAAGTTCGGGACGGGAAGTAAAAGTAGAATGCCCGGCCAACCTGCCGGAGGAAAAGGCGCAGGAAGCCCGGGAGTTGGCCCGTAAAGCATTCCAGGTATTGGGATGCCGTGATTGCGCCCGCGTGGATATGCGTATGGACAGTAATGGCAATTTTTACATACTGGAGATAAACAGCCTGCCCAGCCTGGGGGAACACGGTTCCTACACCCACGCCGCCGAAGCTGTGGGACTGGATTACGTTGCCCTGGTGAATCGGCTGGTAGAAGTGGCTGTAGCCCGGTATTTCGGCACCCCGAAACCACCCCCTATCGACGAAAAGAAAAAAGAACCCGAAGAGCAAATTTTCCAATTCCTCACCCAACGACGGGAGCAGGTGGAAAAACGCCTTCGCGAATGGACCCGCCGCACCAGCCGCACCTCTGATCCGGTAGGTATCCGGGAAGCCGTTAAAGAACTGCAAAAAACCTTAGAAAATTTCAAACTCAAACCCGTAGACCGCTTTACTGATGAACGAGCCGTCTGGACCTGGGAAACCAAAAAAGGAATGAAAGGCGGCACCCTGTTGATCGGCCACCTGGACGTGCCCATTCAACAGGAAATACCGGTACAGGGATTTCGCCGCATCCCGGACCGATTGTATGGGGAGGGCATCGGGTGTTCCCGCGGCCCCCTGGTGATGATGGAATTTGCCCTGGGCGCCCTGCGTAGTATACGCCGGCTTCGCCACCTTCCCATCGGCGTGTTGTATTATATGGATGAGGGCCAGGATACCCGGTACAGCCGGGAGATCATCCAGGCAGCCGCCAAAGAAGCGAAGCAGGTATTGATCCTCCGCCCCGGCACACCCCCCAACTGTATGGTAATCCAACGGCGGGGACTAATTAGGTACCGACTGGTGGTGGAAGGGGAAGCACTCCGCCTCGGACAACCTGGGAAACGACCGGATGCGGCACGGTGGACCAACAATAAAATCGAAAAGATGATCTCCCTCTCTTCCCGCAAAGAACAGGTAGCCATCGGTTTAATCGATTTTACTATGCAGCGATATCCCTTGCGGCTGCCCCACCTGTGCCAGGCAGTGTTATTGCTCAATTACCTGGATAAAACCACCGCCCAACAGGCAGAAAAAGACATGCGTAATATTCTCGGGAAAGAAGGATATAGGTGGACCCTGGAAAAAATATCCGAACGTCCCCCCATGAAAGAAAAACGAAAGAATCAACACCTGTTTAAACGGATTTCCCAGCTGGCACAAGAGTTGGAAATCCCCCTGGATAAGAAAACCTCGCTGTGGCCCTCTGCTGCCGGACTGGTGCCGGATAAGGTTGATGTTATCTGCGGCATCGGACCGGTAGCCCAGGACCTGTACACCCCCCATGAATCCATTAACCGAATCAGCCTTTTGCAGCGGACACTATTACTGACACAATTCCTCATCACTGAAAATAAAAAAGAAAAAAAATAATCAGCATACCACCGCCTTGGCCGTGAGAATGACTCACAGGAATGCCTGGAACGAGCAGACCAAATAAGGAAAGACCTCTGGGAAAAGCAGGTTAGATTTGAACTCCTGGAACAAATGAAAAAAAGACCCCGTTGATATTATGGTCTCTCTCAAAAATATTTAATCATTCTTCATTGATTTCCTCACCAGTTTATCCTAAAATATACCCATGGCAGGATTAACACCAATGTTTGCAGCGATTGTTCTCTCAACGAAGCAAAAAAAGGAGGAAAAATGAAGTTCATCGCCGGAGTTATTTTCGGGATTTTAGTGGTGATTTTTATCATCCAGAATACGGAGATCGTGGAAATCAATTTCCTATTCTGGACCTTTTCAATACCCAGGGCGTTGATGGTTTTCATTGTCTTTATTATCGGTATGTTGTTGGGAGCACTATTAAAGAGTTTAGACGATAAAAGGAAAGCGGTTAAAGCCAAAACTGATGCCTCAACAAAAGAAGAAAAGTGAGGTCTTTTATTCTTTTTCTTCTTCCGGGCGGTAAGCGGTAACTTTTTTCTCCTGTTTACTCAGCTTTTCCTCCAGCTTTTTAATCATTTCTTTCAGTTCGTCGTATTTGTTGGCGATGGCTTCCCGGGCCTCTTTTCCTGCAACCGGTGCAAAGAGTAAACCCAGTGCACCACCGATCAGGACACCGGTTAAAAAAGAAAACACCGTACCACTGATGCATGACGTCTGGTTTTGCTCCTGGTCCATTTTAAGTTTATCCTCCTTTTAATTCTTTTAATTATTTTTTTCACCGCCAATATAATAATGCAATTTTTAAAATTTTCAAATACAAACGTTTTTTTTATCGTTTACTCATCACCGGCGCGGGCGTCTTTTTTGCCTTCTATAACATTATCGTAGAATCTCTGGGTAGGGTAGGCGAAATCGATGTCCGTGCACTCAGAAAATGCGGCGAGAATATCTTCCCAAATGGCTTGTTCGCTGCCCCGGCGGTTGCGGGGAGATATCAAGTAACGAATGGTCAGCAATACCCCGCAGTCTCTCACCGCTGTATAAACCGTTGGCGTCAGCGCAGTAAAGAAGATCATGTAACGCTTGCTGGCTTCCTTGATCCGTTTCTCCGCATCTTTAGTAAGGTGAGCCGCATGCTTTTGGGCAATTTCCAACAGTATGTTTTTGGCTTTTTGCCAATTGCTTTCAAAGGTGACCAACACCGCGATTTCATTCCAGATAAACTCAAAGCCCCTGGTGTAGTTGGCAATCACATCGGTCAGTATTAGACTGTTAGGCAAATGGATCACACGGCCCGTACTCTGGTCTGCATCCACCCAATTACCAATTTCCACCAGGGAAAACTTGAAAAGCCGGATGTCGATGACATCACCGGCATAGCTGCCCACCTGGATGCGGTCCCCGGTAATAAATGGCTTCCGCCACAGTAAAAAAATCCAGCCAGCCACACTCTTAACCAGGTCCTGCAGGGCGATAGCCAGTCCGGCGGTCAGTAAACCCAGGAACGTGGCAACGGATCCCACGCCGGCAAACCATATCCTGCCGACAATTAAAAGACCAATCATCACAACCAGGTAGACCGTGCTTTTTCGCCAACGATAACGGACATAAGGGTCTTCTGTCTTGCGCCAGACAATGCGAATCACGATGGTGCGAATCAACCAGAGGAGAATAATGACGATTAAGGACGTAAAAATCCGTTCTTGCAATTCAGGGCTTAAACCGGTAAATTCCTGGATCCATTTTGTAATTTTATCCATTTTTTGTAAATCAAAATCGAAACATTATTATATAGGAAAGAACAGCCTATTTCAACAATTGAAAAAAAGTTTCAGCAATTCTTGTTTTAGACTCCTCCTATGAAAAAAGCCCACAGATTACACAGATTATAAAAAGTTCTTCTTGGATAATATTTTTTTCTGATATCAACTTTGTTGATATTATTTCTATTGGCGCCTCCTGTTAATACTATTGTCTCTTCGAGTAAATACTATCGTCTCGGCCTGAACATACTATTGTCTTAACCTGACGATACTATTGTCTCGGCATGACCATAGTATCATCTCTCCGACTTCTTACTTCTTACTTCCTACTAAGGCTTTATTTGCCTGGGAACGGTTTCAGAACGTTTCTTTCCCGGCAATTTTTCTTTCTTCTCTTCTTCGTTTCCTCGCTTCCTAACTTCCTCGCTTCTTCTTTTGCCTATTGCCAACTGAAACTGGCTGCCCTTCGGGCTAAGTTTAATCTTCCTTCTCACTATGCCATTATTTGGCACACTTACTGAATTATAATTAATACGTAAATCAAATCTTGTTGATTTACAGATAAAACAGATAAGGAGGTTATCATTGGATTTTAGAGTCAAGGCATGCAACAGGCTTTTGAAAAGTATCCATACAAAGCATAGGGTCAATTCTTTTGACTTTTACTGATTTCTTTGATATAAATTAACATTAATTCCTCCAATACATTTAAGCAGAGAGGTAATTTAATGGTTTACCATGACAGGAGATCATGAATGGATGTGTTTAAACTTCACCAATCATTGATCGGAGACTATTCTTCTTATATCCACAGTTTCATCAACATTAGAGATCCGCGGATGTCAGACTTTATTAAAGACAGTCTTGAGAGAGGACTGCTTTGGCCGGAACCGTTGATTCAATTAAGCCCTTCTTTCGAATTGGTAAAAAATATCGATGAACTGGTAGGAGACGAGGTGCTCCACAAATCGTGCCAGGATATTTTTAGAAAAGATAAGGATAGTAATACACCTGGTAAAGAGATTCGCCTCTACCGTCACCAGTGGGAAGCAATTGCCGCGGCTAAAAGAGATCAAAACTATGTGCTTACCACCGGTACAGGGTCAGGTAAAAGTCTGGCTTATTTTGTTCCAATAGTGAATTCAATCTTGAGAGAGGGGCCGGGAAAAGGTATAAAAGCAATTATTGTTTACCCGCAAAACGCCCTTGTCAACAGCCAATACGAAGCATTGGCAAAATATATAAACTATGGTTGTCCGCCAGGTACACCGGAGATTCGTTTTGCCCGCTACACCGGTCAGGAAAATGAGGAGCAAAGGCATGTCATTAGACAGGATCCGCCGGATATTTTAATCACCAACTATGTCATGCTGGAGCTGATTTTGACGCGGAGAGAGGACCGGCCCCTGGTAGATCGTTTCCGTGGTCTTCGCTTCCTTGTCATGGATGAACTGCATACCTATAGGGGCAGACAGGGTTCGGATGTGGCTCTTTTGATCCGAAGGCTCAGAAACCGGGTGAAATCCGAAAGACTTCAATGCGTGGGCACGTCTGCCACCATTGCCGGAGGCGGCACTTATAAAGAACAACAAAAAAAGATCGCAGAAACGGCTGAGCTCCTGTTCGGCGATGTTTTTTTGCCGGAAAACATTATCGGAGAAACACTTAAACGGGCCACCAAAGAAGAAAACCTACAGGACCGGGACTTTATTAACCGGTTGAAGCAACGGGTCATGGACATAGATTATGTTCCTCCGACGTCTTATGAAGCATTTACTGCTGATCCTCTCTCCTGTTGGTTGGAGAGTACCCTGGGTATCCGAATGGAACCGGGGTCTGACCGGTTGATACGGCAGGAGCCCCACAGTATTACCGGAGAGAAAGGGATTGCCGGGAAACTATCCCACCTGACAAAAGCACCGGTAAAACGCTGCGAAGAGGTTATTCGCCGGGGACTCCTGGCAGGTTATGAATGCGAAGCGGGACCGGATGGATTTAAGCCTTTTGCTTTCCGGGTGCATCAATTTATCAGCCGCAGCGGCAGCGTGTACAGCACGCTGGAAACCGAAGATAAACGCCATTTAACGGTTACGGCACAAAAATTCGTACCTGGAGAGGACCGGTCCAGGGTGCTCTTTCCTGTGGTGTTCTGCCGGGAATGCGGACAGGAATATTATAAAGTCATGCGGCGGCCGGACGGCTCAACAGAAGCGATTATTGCTCCCTGGACCAATGAGGAAGAAAACGCCGAAGACAATAACGCAAGACCCGGATATATTTATATTAACAGCGATGAACCCTGGCCGGAGGATTTTGACGAAAGAATGAGAAGAATCCCTGAAGAGTGGCTCGAAGAACATCGGGGAAGTATGCGTATCAAGCCTGACAGAAAGAAGTATTTGCCTGAAGAAATGTTATTGGCAACCGATGGAAAATGGAATGAGAATGGTCTGCGGTGTCATTTTGTACCGAAGCCGTTTAAGTTTTGCTTGAAGTGTGGAATATCCTATTTTCGTCAGCGCACGGAATTTGCCAAATTGTCGTCACTGGCCTCGGAAGGACGCAGTACGGCAACGACAATATTGAGTCTTTCTACCATCAAGCATCTTCGCCGGGAAAATGAATTGCCGGCTATTGCCAAAAAATTACTCAGTTTTATGGATAATCGGCAGGATGCGTCTCTTCAGGCCGGGCATCTGAATGACTTCGTGGAAACCGGACTGCTGAGGGCGGCGATTTATAAAGCATTGGCAGAAGCGGGAGAAAAAGGATTGACTCATGATGAACTGGCGCTGCGTATCTTTGCTGCATTGAATTTACCGTCGAAAGATTATGCCGCCAACCCGGAAGCCCGTTTCACTGCCCTGGAGCAAATCCAAAAGGCTTTACGCCAGGTACTGGGATATCGAATGTACGTAGACTTACGCAAAGGCTGGCGGGTAACCAGCCCAAACCTCGAACAGTGCGATTTATTGCATATATCTTACCCGGACCTGGAAGCGGTGTGCGCCGCAGGGGATTTGTGGGAAAACTGCCACCCGGCACTGGCACAGGCCGGCCCCGGAAACAGGAAAAAAGTAACAAAAGTTCTATTAGACTATATCCGCAGGGAACTGGCAATCAAGGTGGACTACTTAAAACAAGAAAACCAGGAACGAATGATGCAAAACAGCAGCCAACACCTGGTGGCACCGTGGGGAATCGACGAAAATGAAAATCTTGAACGGGCAAGGGTGGTTTTTCCCTGTTCAAGACCCCGGGAAAGGGGACGGTTCAACCCGCATAAATATCATGTTTTCCTCTCTGCCAGGAGCGGTTTCGGTTATTATTTGCTGCGCTCAAACACCTTTGAAAATTATACCGGGCGTCTTCGCCTGGAAGATGCAAGTGAAATTATACAGCAATTGTTGGAGGCGCTGAGAAAAGGGGGTATCCTGGAGTTAGCTTATCATTTAAATAATAGTGACGATAATCCTGTACCGGGGTATCAATTGTTAGCTGCTGCCATGCAGTGGAAAGCCGGGGATGGCCGCCGGGTGGAGTTGGACCCGGTACGATTTCCCAGTCGGCCGGATGAGGGTGGGAAAGCCAATACGTTTTTCGTGGATTTCTACCGTGCCGGCGCCAGGGAAATTCAAGGACTGGAAGCCAGGGAACACACGGCCCAGGTAAAACCCGAACATCGCCAGGAGAGGGAAGAACGTTTCAAAAATGCAGCGCTGCCGATTCTTTACTGCTCGCCCACCATGGAATTGGGGGTAGATATTAGAGACCTGAATGTGGTAAACATGCGGAATGTACCGCCTACTCCCGCCAATTATGCCCAGCGCGGCGGCCGCGCCGGCAGAAGCGGACAACCGGCCCTTATTTTTACCTATTGCTCCGTGGGCAGCTCCCATGACCAATACTTTTTCAAACATCCCCCGCTGATGGTGGCCGGGGCAGTGAAAACACCCTGCCTGGACCTGGCTAACGAAGATTTGATCCGCGCCCATATCCATGCGGTGTGGCTGGCGGAAACCGGCCTGAGCCTGGGTACCACATTAAAAGAAATCCTGGACATTTCCGGCGATAATCCCACACTGGAAATAAAAAATGAGGTAAGAGACAGTATTTTTAAAGAAAATGTCAAACGCAACGCTTTCCAGAAGGCCAGCCGAATAATGGAAGAAATAAAACCCCACCTGGGAAACGCTGAATGGTATACAACGGATTGGTTAGAGCATGTCATCGAGCGGGCAGCCTCTTCATTCGATTTAGCCTGCAATCGCTGGCGGACGCTTTACCGCTCCGCATGGGAACAATACATCTTCCACAGCCGAATGACGGTGGATGCATCCAGGAAACGAAAAGACAAAAAAAATTCAGAAGATTTGATGAAAGATGCAAAAAAGCAACTGGACCTCCTGGTGGAAGAGCAAATGGCGGTGAATTCCGACTTTTACAGTTACCGCTATTTTGCTACTGAAGGTTTCTTACCCGGGTATAATTTCCCCCGCCTGCCTATTTATGCTTATATGCGTGGACGTAAGGTAAGGAGCAAAGACGGGTTTTTGGCCCGGCCGCGGTTTGTGGCCATTTCGGAATTCGGCCCCAGGGCCACGGTTTATCACGAAGGGTCCAGGTATGTCATTCATAAAGTCATGCTGCCGGTATCCATAGAAGGGGACCTGCAAACCACCTCTGCCAGGTGCTGCCCCAATTGCGGTTATCTTCATCCCCACAATAACCAGACAGAATATAATGTCTGTGAAATCTGTGAAACAGAATTGGACCTGCCAATGACCCAACTGTTCAGGCTGCAAAATGTTTCCACCATACGCCGGGACCGGATTACTTCGGATGAAGAAGAGCGGCTGCGCCTGGGATTTCATATCAAAACCGTATTTCGATTCAATGAAAGAGATGGCATCCCCCTTTACCGGATGGCAGAGGTAAAGCTGGGGGATGTACTCCTGGCCAGGATGAAATATGCTGCTGCCGCCACTATCTGGCGAATGAACCAGGGGTTGAGACGCCAGGTAAGACGAGGTCACATCGGGTATGAACTGGATATGGAATCCGGCTGCTGGGAGCGGCATGAAGATGAAGAATCTCCGGAAGATTTCGATTCACCCACATCAGAGGAACCCATGTCCGGGAGACGGATGCGGGTGACTCCCTACGTGGAAGACCACCGGAATTGTTTATTGTTTTCACCGGGTGACGGCAATCAGTCCATGCCCATCGAGTTTATTGCTTCTTTGCAAGCCGCGTTAAAGCGTGCCATCCAGGTGGAATTCCAGTTGGAGGACAATGAATTGGCCGTGGAACCGCTGCCGGATGTAAATGACCGTAGACAGTTGCTGTTTTATGAGGCGGCAGAAGGGGGCGCCGGCGTCCTGAGAATGCTGACCCATGACCCCAATGCCCTTGCCAGGGTGGCGAAAACAGCACTGGCTTTATGCCACTTTGAACCGGATTCCCATGATGATACCGACATTGTTATCCCCGGACAGCAGTCCGAGCAATGCTCAGCAGCATGTTACGACTGTCTTATGAGTTATTTCAACCAGACAGATCACGAGATTCTCGATCGAACCCTGATCAAGGACTTCCTGACCGATTTAACCGGTGCCGGTGTAGAACTTTCCCCTGCCACTGAGACCCGGCAGCAGCACTTTCAGCGGTTGGTTAATATGGCAGACTCGGAACTGGAAAAACAGTGGCTGAACTTCCTGGAGAAAAAGAAACTAAATCTACCCACCGGGGCTCAAAAACTGATAAAATCATGCCAAACCCGGCCGGATTTCCTGTTCCAGGCTGCTCATCAACAGGTTGCTGTTTACATCGATGGTCCGGTGCATCTATACCCGGACCGGCAAAAACGGGACCGGGAACAGGAAGAATGCCTGGAAGACCAGGGGATACGGGTTATCCGCTTTAGTCACCAGGATGATTGGCAAAAGATTATTGAGCAGCATCCGGATGTGTTTGGGAACCCATAATTATTTTTTGTCTCCGACGGCCAAAGGGGGCTCTTTTGAAAAACTGCCCCCTTTGGAATCCCCCGCAAAACTTTTTATTAACACAAAAATTTGTAATTTCCTCCATTTGATTCTATAATATCCCATTAATATTATAATTCTCTACGAGGCATTAATGAGATTCGAAATCGGCTCACTGGTCAAAGCACGCGAACGGGAATGGGTCGTTTTACCCGAATCCAAAGAAGACCTCCTGCTGGTTCGACCCATGGGAGGGACAGCCGCCGAAATAACCGGTATTTATTTACCCCTGGAAAAAGTAGAACCCGCCCAATTCCAATTACCCGATCCATCACAACACGGCGATTACCGCTCCTGCCGTTTGCTCAGGGATGCCATGCGCCTGGGGTTCCGTTCCAGTACCGGACCCTTTCGCTCTTTCGCCCGCTTAGGCGTCGAACCACGGCCATACCAATTAGTACCCCTGTTAATGGCACTGAAAATAAACCCGGTTCGCCTGCTGATTGCCGACGATGTGGGCGTGGGTAAAACCATCGAGGCCGGCTTAATTGTACGCGAACTCCTGGACCGCGGCATGGTCCAACGATTGGCCGTGATCTGCCCTCCACACCTGGTGGACCAATGGCAAGAAGAATTAAAAGAAAAATTCAATATCGATGCCCAACCCGTAACCTCAGGCTCTGCTACACGCCTGGAACGAAACTGCGGCATGGGCCAGACGTTGTTCGATATATATCCTTACGTCGTGGTGTCCCTGGATTTTATTAAATCCGATAAACGCCGGGATGACTTTAAACGATCCTGCCCGGAACTGGTGATTATCGACGAAGCCCATACCTGTGCTTTCGGCACAGCGGGCCGCGGCAGACAACAACGCCACCAACTGGTTAAAGGTCTGGCTGAAAACCCCGATCGCCATATGATCTTTCTTACCGCTACTCCCCACAGCGGGAATGAAAATGCATTCCGGTCACTGATCGGTTTCTTACGCCGCGATTTTGAAAATCTCCCCGACGATCTATCCGATGCCGATCATGAAAAAGAATTACGCCGCTTATCCAGGTTTCTTGTGCAGCGCAGAAGAAGAGATATCGAGACTTACCTGGATACGGAAACGCCTTTTCCCAGTCGTGAAGCGAAAGAAGAGACGTATACCCTTTCGCCGGAGTATAAGACGTTATTTAACCGGGTGCTGGAATATGCGCGTGAGAGTGTTGTAGATAAAAGCGGCGGCCGGCACCGGGAGCGGGTGCGCTGGTGGTCGGCACTGGCTTTGCTTCGTGCGTTGGCCTCCAGTCCCGCGGCTGCGGCGGCTGCTTTGAAAACACGCGCCGCTCCGGCAGATACCCTGTCTATTGATGAAGCCGACGATATCGGCCAGCGGACCGTCCTGGATTTGATCCAGGATGAAGCCGGTGACAGCCCGGATATTACTCCGGGCAGCCAGACCGACGAAGAAACAGAGTCCCCTTTGCGCCGCAGGTTATTAAAAATGGCCCGCGAGGCCGAAGCGCTCAAGGGCGAAAAAGATGCCAAACTTCAACATAGTGTCGAAATTGTTAAAAATCTCCTTAAAGACGGGTTCCGCCCCGTGATTTTCTGCCGGTTTATTCATACTGCCGAATACCTGGCAGAAGAATTAAAGAAAAAAATGGGATCAGAGGTAATGGTCAGTGCGGTGACCGGTTTAATCCCTTCAGAAGAACGGGAAGAACGTGTTAAGGAAGTGTCCGAATCGAAAAAAGCCGTATTGGTGGCCACGGATTGTCTAAGTGAAGGGATCAATTTACAGGATTATTTTGATGCGGTTTTTCATTACGATCTCTCATGGAATCCTACTCGTCATGAACAGCGGGAAGGCCGGGTGGACCGGTTCGGCCAGGACAGCCCTACAGTGCGCGTGGTCACTTATTACGGCATCGATAACCAGATCGACGGTATTGTCCTGGATGTGTTGATTCGGAAACACAAGACCATCCGGGATTCGTTGAAAATTTCTGTTCCTGTGCCTACGGATACCAACCAGGTGATTGAGGCCATTTTTGAAGGGCTGCTGCTGCGGGAACATACCGGTAGTGCCGACCGATATTTGCCGGGATTCGAGGAGTTTTTCAAACCTCAAAAGGATCAATTGCATAAAGAATGGGAGGTGTTTTCTCAAAAAGAAGACCGTTCCCGGCGGTTGTTTACGCATTCTTCCATTAAGGTGGATGAGGTAGCCCGGGAACTGGAAGCGGTGCGCAGTGCTGTAGGTTCGGGCGCGGACGTGGAATCCTTTTTTAAAACCGCCATGGCGGTTCATCATGTCCCCATGAATGACTCTAAAAGCGGGTATATGGAGTTCTCTATCGGCGATGCGCCGGAGAGTATCAAGGAAGCTGTGGGGCGACTGGAAGAAAAAAGTATTAAAGTCCGGTTTCAAATGCCTGCCGGTGAAGATGTGCTTTATTTGCACCGTACCCATCCTATGGTAGAGGGCATGGCGCGGTATGTCATGGATTCGGCTTTGGACCCGTTAACTCAAAGCCCGGCCAAGCGGTGCGGTGTGATAAGAACCGATGCAGTGGATCGCCGGACCACACTGCTGCTGATACGGTTCCGCTTTCATATTTCCGATGCAGCAAAACCCGACGCTGCTCCCTTGCTGGCCGAAGAATGTCAATTACTGGCTTTTGAGGGCGCACCTCATTCTGCAAAGTGGCTGGATAAAGATGCGGCGGAACGGATTTTGAAAGCCGTACCAAAGCAAAACATCGGCATGGAAGAGGCACGTTATTTTTTAAGTAAAGTTATAAATGATTTCGACGTCCTGGTCCCGCACCTGGAAGAGACAGCGCGTCAGCGGGCTGAGGCACTCATGCAAGACCATATGCGGGTATCCGCGGCATTAGGAACAAAGCAGCAAACCGTAAAAGTCGAGCCGCTCCTGCCCGCGGATGTGCCGGGGATTTATATATATTTGCCGACAGGAAATTAAAAGAAATGTATAAAAAATTTTTTATTAAAAGCTTTTGCGGGGGGTCCAGGGGGGCAGTTTTCTCGAAAAGAGCCCTCCTGGTTAACGAAGGAAGCGAATGAGAACGAAAACTCAGGAACGGTTTGTTTCTATTAAAGTTGAAGGAGCTGTGCTGCCTACGGATTTGTTACGCCGCATTGCTGCCGGGGATAAAACTTTGGGCGGCATGGACCCTGTACATTATCACCTGGCGCCCGGGGAGCGCATCAATGAAGCGGTGAGCCGTGCCTGGAACCGGTTGATGGGATTATGGCAATCCTTTAAAGATAAACAAGCAGGACTTGGACCTGAAGAAAGCGGAACCGGCATGACCAGGGAGCAGTGGTTGTTGCCGCTGTTCCAGGAACTGGGTTACGGCAGGCTCCAGCGTGCTCAAACCTTTTTAATGGACGATAAGGAATATCCTATTTCTCACACCTGGCTCAATTCACCTATTCATCTGATGGGCTGCGGTGTTGACCTGGACCGCCGCAAAAAGGGTGAGCCGGGGGCTTCATCTGCCAGCCCTCACAGTCTGGTCCAGGAGTTCTTAAACCGTTCTGATGATCATTTATGGGGATTCGCAGCCAACGGGTTAAAGCTCAGGCTGCTCAGGGACAATGTCAGCCTGACCCGGCAGGCTTTTATCGAATTCGACCTGGAAATCATGATGGAAGGAGAAGTATACCCGGACTTCGTGTTGTTATGGCTCTTGTGTCACCAGTCCCGTGTGGAAGGGGACAAGCCGGAAGAGTGCTGGCTGGAAAAGTGGCATCAACTGATACGTGAAGAAGGCGTGCGCATCCTGGAAAATCAACGGGACGGTGTGGAAAAGGCAATTACTGCTTTTGGGCAGGGTTTTTTAAGCCATAAAGCTAATAAGGCATTAATAGAGAAATTGCAATGTGGTGAACTTTCCACCCTGGATTTTTACCGTCAGCTCTTGCGGTTGGTTTACCGGTTGATCTTTTTGTTAGTGGCAGAATCCCGTGACCTGCTTATCGTGCCGGATGCTTTGTCCGGGGTGCGGGAGCGGTATGAAAATTATTATTCCATTTCCAGGCTGCGGGAGTTGGCAGAGCGTAGAAGGGGGAGCAGTCATACGGATTTATGGTTGAGTGTAAAAGTTATTTTCCAATTGCTCGGTAAAGATGAAGGTTACCCGGACCTGGGCTTACCCGGGCTCGGTAGTTTTTTGTGGTCTGGAGAAGCTGTCCCTGATGTTATGGAATGTACCATAAACAATCGTGAATTTTTAAAAGGGGTGTATTACCTGTCTTTTGTGATTGATAAGAATGTGCGTCACCGGGTGGACTACAAAAACCTGGGACCCGAAGAATTGGGCAGTGTGTACGAAGCACTGCTGGAATTGCACCCGGAAGTGAATTCCACAGCCGGTACGTTTGAGTTGAGAAGTGCCGGCGGCAGTGAGCGAAAAACCACCGGCAGTTATTATACCCCTACCAGTTTAATCGTATCGCTTTTGGATTCCGCGTTGGAGCCGGTATTAAAGGAAAGGAAAACCGAAGAAGAAATATTAGTATTAAAGGTATGTGATCCGGCCTGCGGCAGCGGCCACTTTTTGCTGGCCGCGGCTCACCGTATTGCGCGGCGTCTGGCAGCCCTGCGCACCGGCGAACCTGAACCCGCGCCTTCCGACCTCCGCACTGCCATGCGCGATGTAATTGGACACTGCATTTACGGCGTGGATATCAATCCTATGTCCGTGGAATTGTGTAAAGTGGGTTTATGGATGGAAGCGCTGGAACCGGGAAAGCCCCTTTCTTTCCTGGACCACCGTATCCTTTGCGGCAACAGTTTAATAGGTGCTTACCCGGCGCTCATGAAAAAAGGCATACCTGATGAAGCGTTTAAACCCATTGAAGGGGATGATAAAAAGGTTTGTCAAAAGTACAGGTCTCTCAACAAACAGGAAAAAGGAAGTATGTCTAAAAGGAGTCTTTATGATGCTGCCGGTGAAGTCTGGTTCGGTAATACGGATTTTTCCCCGGAGTTCGTGAACCTGGACACCATCGATGACAGCAGCATGGAGGGTATACGACACAAGCAGGCGGTTTATAAGCAAATGACCCAATCGGACGATTACATTTATAACCGGTTGGTGGCTGATGCCTGGTGTTCCGCCTTTGTATGGAAAAAGATTGAGACACAAGA
>JABAOH010116465.1_pt1 | contig 47947 bp, 41 predicted proteins | sample 7062181 | NCBI WGS metagenome assembly JABAOH01 (sample SAMN14538630, study PRJNA623070) | marine sediment metagenome | biome: marine biome [ENVO:00000428]; feature: marine pelagic biome [ENVO:01000023]; material: deep marine sediment [ENVO:00002113]; isolation source: pool of 5 deep marine... | reverse complement strand
CCTGCTCTCCGATCCGGTGCCCACCGTGGTCGAGCGCATCCAGTCGAGGCTCCCCGATCGGTGCTCGCAGGTCCAGATCCTGCTGCATGCGGCGGACGCTTCGCTGCTGGTCCCCGGTCACGAGGCTGACGACCGTTCCGGTGGCCCCGGCTCGGGCCGTGCGCCCGGACCGGTGCAGGTAGTCCTTGGAGTCGCCGGGGGGGTCAAAATGGATCACGAACGGGACCGCCTCGATGTGGAGGCCGCGGGCGGCAACGTCGGTGGCGATCAGCGCCTGGGCGCGACCGGACGAGAACGCATGCAGCGCCCGGTTGCGCTGGCTCTGGGAGCGCCCGCCGTGCATGGCGACCGCGCCCACGCCCAGCTTGACGAGCTGCTTGGCGAGCCGGTCGGCACCGTGGCGGGTTCGGGTGAACACGATCGAGCGGCCCGCCGCGTCGACTAGTTCGGCGGTGTGCTGAACGCGATTGTTATGTTGCACCAGCCAGAAGTGGTGCCGGGCGTCGATAGCTTCGGCCTCCACCGTCCCCGTCTCGTGACGGACGGGATTCCGCTGGTATTCCCGGCTCAGCACTGCCACATCCCCATCGAGCGTCGCCGAGAACATCATCGTCTGTCGACGCCGCGAAGTGCGGTCGAGGATGCGTCGCACTGCGGGGAGGAATCCCATGTCGGCCATCCGGTCCGCTTCGTCGACCACGACGATGTCGACCCTGCTCAGGTCCACGGCTCCTTGCTCGATGAGGTCCTCCAGCCGCCCCGGCGTGGCAACCACGACGTCGACACCCCTCCGCAGTGCGCCCTTCTGGGGACCGTATCCCACGCCGCCGTAGACGGCGGAGACGCGGCGCCCAGCTGCCGTGGCGAGCGGAGCCAGCTCCTGCGTTATCTGCTCGGCGAGCTCTCGGGTAGGAGCCAGGATCAGCGCTCGGGGTCGATGCGGGCCTGCCCGACCGACCCTGGCGAGGAGGGGGAGCCCAAACGCGAGGGTCTTGCCCGACCCAGTTGGGGCCTTTCCCGACACGTCCGCACCGGCGAGGGCATCGGGAATCGTGGCCGCTTGGACCGGGAAAGGCTCGACGATTCCCCGCTTGGCGAGCGCACGGCCGAGCGCTTCGGGCAGGCCGAGGTGGGCGAACGTGCTTGACATGATGGCTCCTGGATCCCCGGCTGGGGAAGTAGATGATGTGCCGATCTCTCGCCTCGACCTGCGGCATCCATCGCCTGCGGGATCGAGAGTCGGCCGAAGAGGCAGTCCAACCGGGTGAGAAACTGAGCCGTGTGACCACCGGGGAAGCGACGATGCGCTGGCCTCCACCCGGTGCGGCCGACGGCACGGTAGCAGGAGCCCGGAGCTAAGAGGATTACGTCACCCTTTGGGTGCTCCTGGGACGATGAGCGCACGCGCCGGCCGAGCTGACGCGTGGCCTCACACCTGGGGCGGGATGACGGGCACGAGGAGGTACGGCTCCCGCCCCTCACCGGCGTGCAGCGTGACACGGCCGCCGAAGACGTCCCGGGGCCGGCTGTCGGGGTCGTTGTGGGTCATGCCGCCGGTGCCGCGGGTGGCGTAGTGGAAGCGCTGCGCGAACTCCCCCAGCTCGCCCTCGTACTCGTAGTCCTTGCCGCGTACGGTCAGCGCCAGCCGCCAGCCCGCCGGGATCACGATGCACGAGGGCACGATCTCCACCTCACACTCATAGACCTCACCCGGGGTGAGCGGCTCGACCCGCTCGTGTGGGTGGTAGGGCCGGTACGGCAGGCTCCTGTCCGGGTCCAGTGCCCGGTGCGAGGCACGGAGCCACCCGTTGGCGATCGGCGTGTTCGGATCGGTCGAGCCCATGAAGGTGACCTCGTTGTCGTCGGGGTCCAAGACCCGCACGATGAGGAAGAGGTCGGCGTCCGTCGTGTCCGAGGACACGAACAGCTTGGCCGCCATGGGCCCGGTGATCTCGGTCTCGTTCTCCATCGGGGGGAGCCAGAAGGTGACGCCGTCGCCGAGCGCCTCGTACTCCACCGTGCTCGCCCCGGCCGGAGGCTGGGGAACCAGCGCCCGCTGGGCCGGGTCGAGGTAGAGCTTGGTCCACGCGGTGCGGGCCAGCGGCCACTCGTGCTCGTAGCGGAGCACGAACTTCTCTCCCGGATGGCGGATATTGAGCATGACCGGCGGGGTGGCATCCCAGCCGTTGTCGACGCCCTTGAGGAAGTGATCAAAGAAGCGCTTCTGGAGATCGAGGCCGTAGCCGCTGGAGAACAACGACCAGTGCGAGTCGCCGTGCACCTCGAGCCACTTCTGCGCTGAGGTCGCCTCGACGAAGCCATTGAAGTTGCCCCGGGGGTGGATGCCCTGGCCGCCCCAGTTGGCGCACGACAGCAGCGGAACCGTGACCAGGGAGAGGTCGGCCGATCGGGAACGGTGCCAGTCGTCGTCCAGCGGGTGCTGCTTCAGCTCCTCGTAGGCGTTGACCCGGTTGGCGGCCAGTTGCTCCTCCGAGACCGTGATCGGGCCCGCCACCGACTCCCCGGTGTTGGGATTCTTGCGGGCCGCGTCGCCGCGGCCGTACTGGACGTTGACCACCTGCACCTTCGACCACAGCTCCTGAAACTGGCTGAGGATGCCCCCGTGATAGCCGGAGTCCCGATAGGTGTCGTTGGCCCCCTCCCAAGGGATGATGGCGGCGAGGTGCGGGGGGTGCATGCCGGCGACCCGCCACTGGTTGCGTGCGTAGTAGGAGATCCCCAGCATCCCCACCTTGCCGTTGCTCCACTCGGTGGTGCCCGCCCACTCGATGCACTGGTAGAGGTCCTCGATCTCCCGGGGGGAGTTGGGGTCCATGAAACCGGGAGACCATCCCGCGCCGCGCGAGTCCACCCGCACGCAGACGTATCCGTGGGGGATCCAGCGCTCCGGGTCGGTCACCTCCCAGTTCTGATACTTGTTCGTGGAGCCCTCGAGGATCTCGGGATGATCCGCCACCATCTTCTCCCACTGATGGGGATACCCCTCCTGGTAGGCGACGCCCTTGGCGTAGATGCCGTAGGTCAGAATCACCGGGTAGCGGCCGTCCTCGACGGGACGGAAGACATCCGCCCGCAGCACGGTGCCGTCGTCCATCGGGATCGGCTGATGCCACGTGACGCGCATGCCGTCGCGTATCTCGGTGCGGGCCTCCACTTCCGGCATCGGATCCCTCCTCGGGCGCGTCGGCTGCATGCTCGCACACTCACGCCGTTCCACCACCGGTCCGGGGCGCGGGCTCTCCGTGGCGAGGCGGCGCTGCGCTGAGGCCCGTTACGCTGCGATCGGGCGGGATGGCGACGGGTGTCAGCCGCGCCGATAGTCCTCCTCGCTCACCTTCTCGGAGAGCCACTCGGTGGCGCCGCCGGTGGTGAGCGACAGATGCATCAGGTAGCTGTCCTCGGTCGCCCCGTGCCAGTGCCTCTCCGCGGGCGGTGCGTAGACGACGTCCCCGGCCGACACTCGCACCGTCTCCCCGTCCTCGGTCTGCACCTTGCCGGCACCGGAGACGACGTAGAGAACCTGGCCTTCGGGATGGGTGTGCCAGTCGGTGCGCGCTCCCGGCTCGAACAGCACCCCGAGGGCGTTGAGACTGCGATCGGGGGCCGCCGACAACGGACCGAAGCGGACTCTTCCCGTGAAGTGCTCGTCGCCCGCCTCGACCCAATGGATGTCTTCCGCCGGTGTGTGCTCCACCGCCCCTCCCGCTTCTGGACTTGGTTTCGAGGCTAGTGACCGGCCGCCCTCGCCTCCGGACGCGACCCCATCAGATGCGCTAGATGGGAGTCCACTCCGTCACTTCGCGCCGTCCGGTGGGGAACTGCGGGACCGCGGAAGCGGTCGCCGAGTTGCCGGCGCCATCCTGGCAACGGACCGTCAACTCGAAGACGGGAGCCAGGAGGAAGAGGCGGCCGTTACCGTCGCGATGCCAGCCGGCCTCTGCGGCCGCCTGCGGCGGGAGCAGGGTCAGCTTGACCACTTCGCCGTTCTGCACCGGCACGCCGTTGATGTCGGCCGCCAGCGACACGCCGGAGGCGTCGCTGCACTGGTAGCTCACCCGGAACCAGCCGGCACCCTTGCCGCCCCGGACAAAGTCCAGCGAAGCCTCCACTACGGGCGGGGTGATGTCGGTCACGAACACCGCCGTGGTCCGCGGGGGCACGTGGAACGTGCCGCTTGCCTGGCCGTGCCACGCGGTGCGGACGATCGGGTCGACCGAAGCCTGCTGCACCGGGTGCAGCTCCCACTCCCGGCCCGCCGACGCCGGCATGGTGAAGCTCTGCGAGTCGTCGGTGGCGTTGAAGAGCACCACGATCTCCTCGAACTCCGGATCGAGATCGTCGCCCACCAGGTCCGTGAGCGACATCACGATCAGCCCTTGCACCTGGGCGGGGCCGGTGTTGTGGAACGCCAGCCGATCCTTCACGTCCTGGGCCGTCGGCAGGCTGAACAGCGGCGAGCTGCCCCGGATCTCGAGGATCTCCCGCAGGTGTGCCACCGTGGCCGCGATATCGGCGGAGGTGGGCGCCAGGGACGGGTTGGCGAGCAGCGGCTGCATCACCGGCCAATCGGCCTGGTTCTTCGACGCCACCGGCAGGCCCACCGCCCAGTTGTTGTCCTGGTAGGTGAAGTCGAGCCGGTTGAACCAGTCGCCGGAGTTGAACGAGTCCCGGTCCAGCGACTTCGACCGCAGCATGTCGACGCCGGCGTGGAAGAAGTTCACCCCCTGCGCCAGCGCGGTGAANNAGCGTCTCGTTGTCGTGCGCCGACACGTAGACGATGTTCTCCTGCGGGTCCTCGGTGTACCCGGCGGGCGAGCCGTGGTAGTCGATCTCGTCACCCCGCCGGACGATCCCGTCGGCCGCCTCGAATTCGAACGCGGCCAGGTTGCCGGCCAGGCCGACCCGGATCTGGTCGGCCGACAGCAGCATCTCCGCCTCCGCCGTCGCCGGCGGGTAGGCCAGGGCGTTCGGGTCGTAGACGAGACCGTTGATGAAGCCCTGGTTGGTGATGCGGGAGGTGCCGCCGTCGAAGGGGCCGCCGCCGCGCACCGCGTCCCGCAGCCGATCGCTGAAGGTCCCGATCCCGGTGCCGCCCACGTTGAGCTGCGTCGCCTGGATGAAGCGGGCATCGTTGGCCACCTCGCCGAAGTTCCAGCCCTCTCCGTAGACGTAGATGCTCGACCCGTCGACGCCGTCATCGGCGACGGTCAGCGCGTCGAGCGCCGCCCGCACTTCCAGCATGTTGGCCAGGGAGTGATGCCCCATGAGGTCGAAGCGGAAGCCGTCGACCTTGTACTGCCTGGCCCACGTCACCACCGAATCGACCATCAGCCGGCCCATCATCTCGTGCTCGGTGGCCGTGTTCGGGCAGCAGGTGGAGGTCTCGACCACCCCGTCGGCGTTGAGCCGGTGGTAGTAGCCCGGCACGATCCGGTCCAGCACCGACTTGGCGCCCTGCCCGGCGGCGTTGGTGTGGTTGTACACCACGTCCATCACCACCCGCAGCCCGGTCTCGTTCAGCGACTGCACCATCTCCCGGAACTCCACCACCCGGGCCGTCCCATCCGGATCGGTGGCGTAGCTGCCCTCCGGCGTCGTGTAGTGGAACGGGTCGTAACCCCAGTTGAAGGCGTCCAGGTCGGCGGTGGCCTCCACCGCGGCCTGTTGCTGGTCCGAGTCCGGCGGGTAGGTGGCCAGCACGGCCGGGTCCGGCTGCTGCCAGGTGGACTTGTCCTCGTTGATCGTGGCGATGTCGAACGCCGGCAGCAGGTGCACGTGGGTGAGCCCGGCGTCGGCCAGCGCCCCCAGATGGTTCATCCCGTTGGTGCCGTCCAGCGTGAAGGCCTTGTAGGTGCCCTTCAACTCGTCCGGCACCGTGGCGTCGTTGGCCGAGAAGTCCCGCACGTGCAGCTCGTAGATGGCGATGTCCTCGAAGCGCTCCAGCGGCGGCTTCGCCGTGCCATCCCAGCCGGCCGGCGCCAGCGCCGGGTCGGCGAGGTCCACGATCTGGCTGCGGGTGGAGTTCATCGCCAGCGACAGCGAGTAGGGGTCGGTGACGAGGTTGTGCTCCACCTGGCCGGTGGAGTGCACGTAGACCTCAACCTCGTACAAGTAGTACTTGCCCTTCCACGAGGCATCGCCCGTCGCCGACCAGGTCCCGGTGGCGGCGTCCCGCGTCATCGGGAAGGTGGTCGACGTCGTCGCCGGGTCGGGGTCGTCGAAGACGTGCAAGGTCACGTTCTTCGCGGTGGGCGCCCACAGCCGCAACGTGGGCGTTCCGGTTGCCCACACCACGCCCAGCGGCACGTCGGTGGCGTAGAGATCGTCGAGCACGCCGGGGATCTGCAGGCCGGTGGCGTCCAGCCGCGCCCCGCCCTTGACCGCCAGCACCGCCAGCTGGCCGGTGAGGATGGCCGGCACCTCGCCCAGCGACCCTCCCGGGACCTTCAGCGTCGGCAACCCCGCCAAGTGGCGGAACCCGTCGACGCCGGCCGGGTAGGCCGGGCCCTGGTCGAGCAGGATGCAGCTGCCGCCTTCGACGCCCACCGCTCCCAACGTCATGCCGCCGGTGGGGGCATAGCACAGCGAGTAGTCGGCCGCCGGGTCTCCGCCCGCCGCCCAGGCGATGGTGTCCTCCGACACCCAGTGCGCCCGCTGCTTGGCGATGTCGCCCGGCGCGGCCGCCGCCCCGAGGATCGGCAGCACGTAGTGCGGCTCGTCGGGATTGGTGGGGTGCGGCCCCTCGAGCTGCCACACCTCGTAGCCCCACTTGTCGAACATGAGGAACTGGTCCGGGCCCGGGTCCTTGGTGTCGCCGCGGTGGATGATGTAGGCCAGCAGCGGCGCCCCGTCGACCAGGCCGATCTCGAACACCGGGCCGAAGATGTCGAGCTCGCTCCAGCGCACCGGGTCCGTCCACCCCGGGTTCGGGTTGAGCGCCCCTTCCCACACGTGCAGGCCCCAGAAGTCGTTGAAGTCGGGCGACGTCGGGTCGCCGTAGTCCCCGTCGGCACGGTGGTAGTGAATGGTGGCGTAGTCCTCGGCGGCGCCCCGAGAGGGGTAGATCTCCTCGTCGCCGGACTGCTTCCACACCGTCGGGGTCTCGGCCGGAATGAAGCTCTCGTCGGGGCCGGGGTCCTTCAGGTCGCCGCGATGGATGATGAAGTTCACCGGCTGCGACGAGTCGACGATCTGGATCTCCCAGAAGGCGCCGAAGTCGTCGATGCCGTCGGGCGGCTTCGGGCTGGTCCACACCGTGCCCTCGGCCGGGTCGATGGCGTCACCCCACAGGTGCAGCCCCCAGAAGGTGTTGAAGTCGGGGCTGGGGGTGCCGTAGTCGCCGTCGTCGCGGTGGTAGCGGATGGTGACGAAGCCCTGGGCGTCGGCCTGCGACGTGTAGATGGTGGCGTCGCCGGCGTTGATCCAGATCTCCGGGTTGACGTCGGCGTCGAAGAAGCGGTCGGCCTGGGTGCCGTCCTTGGTGTCGCCCCGGTGGATGATGAAGTTCACCTGGCTGTCGGCGCCGCCGCGACGGACCCAGGCGAACCGGCCGAACTCGTCCTCGCCGAGGAACGGCTTGGGGTTGGGCCAGTCGGTGACCTCGGAGGGGGCGATGGCGTCACCCCACAGGTGCAGGCCCCAGAAGTCGTTGAAGTCGCCGGTGGTGTGGTCGCCGTAGTCGCCGGCCGGGCGGTTGTAGTGAATGACGGCGTAGTCGAACCCACCCACCACCGGCGGTTCCTCGGCGCCCACCACGGCCGACACCTTGTCGGACGCAATGGCGCCGGACATGTTGTCGGCGATCGCCTTGAAGACGAGCCCGGTGCCTGGCGCCAGCCCGGACACGTCGAAGAAGACCCGGTAGGGGGCGTTGTCGTCGGTACCGATCGGAGTGAAGGGGCCCCCGTCCACCGACACCGCAAAGGTCACCTCGGCGTAGGCGGGGTCGGAGAGGCCGGCGCCCACCTCCACCCGGCCCAGCACCTCGGCGCCGGCGGCCGGAGAGGTCATCGTGACCACCGGGGCGACCGCCGGCACCGCGACACCGCCGTCGGCCCGGTAGACCTTCACGCCCAACGCGGGGACGTCGACGGTCACGTTGCCGGCACCGTCCGCCGAGATCGCCGGGCCGCCACCCGGCCACAGCTCGGTGAACGACGTGGACGGCGAGTCGGTGCGGAACGATGCCGAGTCGGCGGACTCGCTGTTGTTGAGCGCCACCACGTACTCCACCTTTTCGCTGCGCTCAATGCGGCTGAAGGCGTAGATGCCGGCGTTGGGCTCCGAGTCGCGGTGCAGCTGCGCTCCCTGGGTGAGCGCCGGATGGGCGTCGAGCAGCGCGGCGTAGTCGGACAGCGTCTGGTACAGCGGGTGGGTGTCGTCGAAGTTGCTATCGGCGGTGGTGGCCGCGGTGCCGATCAGATCGTCGTCGTTATAGCTCGCCACCTGGCTGGGCATCATGTCCTGGCGGGCGTCCCGGTCGCCGCCATCGCCGACGAAGCCCTGCTCGTCGCCGTAGTAGATCACCGGCATGCCCCGCCCGAAGAACATCAGCGCGTGGGCCAGCTCGTCCCGTGCCAGCAACTCGGCGTCGGAGGCGCCCGGGTTGGCCTGATTGAGGAACAGCCCAACTCGCCCCACGTCGTGGTTGCCCAGGAACAGCGGCAGCGAATAGGCGTTGCTGTCGGCGTCGGTGTAGAGGTCGTCGGCGGCGTAGTAGGCGGCGAGGTTGTCGGTGGGGCCGCCTTGCCCGGCGAAGTTGACGGCGATGCCGAGGAAGGGGAAGTCGAGGACGGCGGGCAGCGGCAACTCGGTGGTGAAGCGGGACAGGACCACCGGGTTGAAATCGAACACCTCGCCGAACATGAAGAACTCGCTCTTGCCCAGCGCGGCGGCGTGTGCCTCCAACTCGGGAGCGAAGGCCTGCCAGAACTCGTCGTTGACGTGCTTGACGGTGTCGATGCGGAACCCGTCGACGTCGAAGTTGGTGACCATGTCCTTGAAGACCTGGATGAGCCCGTCCTGCACCGTCGGGTGCTCGGTGAACAGGTCGTCGAGGCCGAAGAAGTCGCCGTAGAGCGAGTTCTCTCCGACGAAGGTGGAGTTGCCCCGGTTGTGGTAGTAGATCGGGTCGTTGAGCCACGCCGGATGTTTCACGGTCTCGTCGGCGACGCTCCGGAAGGTCGGGGTGTAGGGGAAGCTGACGTCGGCGTCCAACGGCGGGAACGTCCCGGTGCCGGCGAAGTCGCGGTCGTCGAACGGCACCCCGGCGGCGTCGAGGTAGGGATAGTCGGTCTTCGACCGGTAGACCGGCTCGTCGCCTTCGACGTAGGTGATGATGTCGCCGGTGTGGTTGGCGATGATGTCGAAGAAGACGTCGATGCCGAGCGCGTGGGCCGCAGCGACGAAACCCTGCATCTCGGCGTTGGTGCCGAAGTGGGGGTCGATCTGCGAGTAGTCGATCTGCCAGTAGCCGTGGTAGCCGGCGGTGGATCCGCCGATGGTGCCGTCGCCCTGCACCCAGCGGTTCTTGAACTGCGGGGTGAGCCAGATGGCAGTGACGCCGAGGTTGTCGAGGTAGGGGAGGCGGGCGGTGAGGCCGGCCAGGTCGCCGCCGTGGTAGTAGCCCTTGTCGGTGGGCAGCAGACCGTTGACCAGCGGATCGCCGCTGAGGTCTCCGCCGGCATCGTTGGAGGGGTCGCCGTTCTCGAAGCGGTCGGGCATGACGAAGTAGAAGACGTTGTCCTGGGCGGGAACGCGGACGGGATCGCGTACCAGCAACTCGTCCCCGGGCTCGGCGGTGCCGCCCTGACCCACCTGAATGCCGAGCAGGTGGCTCACCGGGTCGTAGCGGAAGGTGACGTCCTCGAACGGGCCCGGCACGCTGAAGGGGATGTTGGGGCCGTTCTGGACGCCACCGGCGCCGTAGTTCTCGGCCCAGTCTTCGTCATGGGCCACCTTGGCTTCGTAGTCGCCGCCGGGCAGCAGTCCCGAGACCACGTAGAAGCCGTCGCCGTCGGGATCCTGCAGCCAGGAGCGCAGGCACCACGGCTGCCAGTCGCCGGAGCAGCCCAGCTCGTCCTGGAAGCTGCCGGCGACGGTGGCGATGGTCGAGTTGACGTTGTCGGTGACCCAATGGGTGCCGTGCTCGTAGTAGAACTTGACGTCGGTCGGGGCAGCCAAGTCGAGGCCGATGTTGGGGCCGTTGCGGGTGGCGTTGGCCCCGTAGTTCTCGTCCCACGTGTCGTTGAGCGCCGCCTTGTACTCCCATGTCCCGGCAGGCACGTTGAAGGTCCCTTGCCAGACGGTGTCCTCGGCGTCGAACACCAGGTGCGTCGCGGCGCAGTCGGGCTGCCAGTCGCCGGGACAGCCCAGCTCTGCCTGCAGGCTGCCGGCGATGGTCACGCTGCCCGGCTGCGGCGGCGGAGGCGCATCGCCGACGGTCAGGACCTTGGTGGCGTCGTCGAACGAGAAGAGCACAAACTCGAAGGGCGGATCGACGGTGAAGGGGATGTTGGGGCCGTTCTGGACGCCGCCGGCGCCGTAGTTGACGTCCCAGGACTCGTCGATCGCCACCTTGGCCTCGTAGCTGCCGCCGGGCAGCGGCGCGGTGAAGGTGAAGACGCCGTCGCCGTCGGGGTCCTGGAGCCAGGATCGCAGGCAGCTCGGGTCCCAGTCCCCGGTGCACCCCAGCTCGCTCTGGAAGCTGCCCGGGGCCACGGCAATCACCGAATTGACGTTGTCGGTGATCCAGTGGGTGGCATGGGAGTAGTAGAACTTGACGTCTGCGAAGGCCCCTAGGTTGAGCGGGATGTTGGGACCGTCCTGGACCCCGCCGGCGCCGTAGTTCTCGGCCCACGAGTCGTTGAGCGCCGCCTTGTACTCCCAACTGCCGGCGGGCACGTTGAAACTCACCTGCCACACCGTGTCCTCGGCATCGAAGCCGAGCTCGGTGGCGGCGCACTCCGGCTGCCAGTCGCCGGGACAGCCCAGCTCCGATTGCAGCGAGCCGGCGACGGCCACACTCGTCGGGCCGGCGGTATGGCCCGCGGTGGCGGGAAGCGAGCCGACGGGGACCAGCAACCCGGTGAGTAGGGCGAGGAGGGACAGGAACGAGACGGTGTGGCGGCGGGTGCTCACGGCGCTCCTTGGCTTCGTTGGTGGTGACGCGGCCGGCGGTGGCCGGTGCACCGGCAGGTGTTGGACGGCGCGGCCGATGCCGTCGCGAGTGAGTAGACAGCCCCGACATGAGCCAGAACCTGGCGAGCATCGGGTAGCCGCCTCATCCCCTCCGGCCTTCTCCCCTTGGTGGGCGCCGCGCGTTACGTGACCCTTCGAACCCTACCCGCGGGGTGCGCGCCCTGCGCGCGCACCGGCCCCGTGCGCCCATGCTTCCGCACCGCGCTGCGGCACCCCGGCCCGGCGGTCACTCACCCGCTTCATCGGGGCTCTTCCCGGAGACCCGAATAGGGGTGTTCCCCGATAGCCCGGCGACTGCATTCGAAGGAGAATGTCCTCATGACGACGGATCGACACAGCCGCAACATCCTCATCGTGATCGGCGCCGTGGTTGCCGTGTTGATCGGCGTCGCCGTCGTGCTGGCTTTGCGGCCGCCGGCAGAGCTCGACCCGGCAACCCCGGAAGGCACCGCTCAGGGGTACTTCCAGGCGGTGCTCGACGACGACGAGGACCTAGCCCTCGGCTACCTCATACCGGACCTTCGGCAACGATGCGATACCGGCGAGATGCGGTACATGACGCCCAACGGGGCGCGCGTGGTGATCATCAGCACGGAGATCGACGGCGCCGATGCCGAGGTCGAGGTCGAGATCACTGAGAGCTACGGAGGGGGCCCCTTCGACGCCGGCTCCCACAGCTTTGACGAGACTCTGGTCATGGAGCGCCACGGTGAGCGGTGGTTGATCGCCGAGATACCGTGGCCCATGCACTTCTGCCCGGAGGAGGATCGGTGATGGAAATCGCGTTTGGCATCCTGGGATCGGTAATCCAGCTTGCGATCATCGTCGGCATCGTCGTCTTCATCGTGCGTTTGGTCGGTAAGCGAGACAAGGCGACCAGCGAGGGGGCCGGCGTCGTGATCCGCCGTTTCTTTCAGTACACGGTCATGCTCGGCATGCTCGTGCTCGGCGCTCTGGGGCTGGCGGGTGTGGTCGACGCGGCCGCGGGGGCGGCGGCCCAAGTCACCCAGGACACCACCGCCGTCGCCCGCTCCATCGCCTTCGTCGTCGTGGGCCTCCCCGTCTACGTGGGTCTGGCCATCTATACCGCGCGGCGACTCAGCGAAGATCCTCGCGAGCAGCAGTCGCTGGGCTGGGCCTTCTACCTGACGATCGCACTCGTCGGCTCGCTCATTGCCGCGATGTCGCTGCTCACCGCATTCCTAGGCGAGCTGCTCGACGAGCGAGCGATCGATCGCACGCTGCTCATCAACGCCGTGATCTGGGTTGGGATCTGGGCCGGGCACTGGCAGGTGGGGCAACGCAAGGGCGTGGCACAGCGCATGCGTTTCCATCTGCTGCTCGGCTCCGCCGCCGGGCTGGTGGCGGCCGCATCCGGGGCAGGAGCAACCCTCGCCGCGTTACTGCAGCAGGTGTACGACGCGCTCTTCGAAATCACCGTGGTCGAGGCCGGCATCGAAGAGATCGTCCAACCGCTGATCGTCCTCGCCGTCGGCGCCCCGGTGTGGTGGTGGTACTGGTTCCGCCACGCCCGGGCCAGCGGCCGCACTCCGTGGTGGCTCGCCTACGTGATCCTGCTCGGCGTCCTCGGTGGCGTGGTGGCCGTGATCACCGGTGCCGGAATCATGCTGTTCGGCGTCCTGGAATGGATGCTGGGTGATCCTTCGGCGACCTCGGCGGCGGTGCACTTCGACTTCTTCCCGGGTGCGCTGGCGACGGCAGCCGTGGGCAGTGCCAGCTGGGCCTACCACCGCATCATCCTCGGCGCCCGCGCGCCGGAGGAACGGACCGAAGTCGACCGGCTCTACGACTACCTGCTGTCGGGAGCCGGTCTGCTCGTCGCCGCCGGAGGATTGGCGACGCTCGTTACCGTGGCCCTCGACGCGCTGGGCGAACGCGAAATCGCCAGGTCCGCGTCCGGCGATGCCGTTGCCGCGGCCATCACACTGCTGGTGATCGGCGTTCCGCTGTGGTGGCGACACTGGTCGACCATCCACCGCCACCGGGCAACGGACCCGGAAGGTGAGCTGCGATCCGTCACCCGGCGCATCTACCTCTTCCTGCTGTTCGGCGCCACCGCCATCGTTGCGGTAGTCAACCTGATCGTCCTCCTCTTCATCGTCTTCGAGGACATCCTCGACGGCACCCTTGGTGCGACCACGCTCAGCAGCGGGGCCGTGCCCATCGCGCTGCTGCTGACGGCGGGCGCGCTCGCCTGGTATCACTTCGCCGTTTTCCGTTGGGACCGCGCCGCGGCGCCCGAACGGGAGCGGCCGGCGCTGCGGGAGGTCATCCTGGTGAGTGCCGATGGTGAGCAACTCGCGGAGGCGATCCACGCACGGACCGGGGCGACGGTGCGCCCCCTGCGGGTGGTCGCCGCGCCCACGCCGGCGGGCAGCGCCGACGACGTCCTCGAGGCCCTCCGCACCGAGAAGCACCGGCGCGTCGTCGTGGTCGGCGACGGAGACGGCGGCTTCGACGTGATGCCGCTCGCCGACTGAGCGGTGCCGACGCGCCGGGCAACGGCCAATCCTCCAGCTGCAGGCTCCGGCCAGATGTGAACCCGGGCATCGGGGGCTGCCCGGCGGGATCATCCGACGTCGCATGCAGGAAGGACTGCTACTTTTGTCAGCCCCACAGGCCGAAAAACGCCCAGATGCCAGAATTCACGATCACGCGTGAGATCGATGCCCCCGTGGAGACGGTGTGGGAGGTGCTCGACGACTTTGGAGACATCCAACGATGGAGCCCGGGCGTCAGAGCGTCGCAGCTGACCTCTGACGGGCCGGTGAGCGAGGGGTCCACGCGACATTGCGACTTCGCACCGTTCGGCGGCGTCAACGAGCGCATCGACCGGTACCAACCGAATGAGCGGCTAACTGTCAACCTCTACGAGACGTTTAAGCTGCCTATCTCCAGCGGCGTGGCTGATTTCAACATTGCCCCGCACGCTGACGGCACCCAGTTGACCCTCCATTACACCTACACGCCCAACCTTCTGGGTCGCCTCATCAAGGGTTACACCGACAAGCAGATGCGCCAGGGAATCGGCGGCTTGGCCAGCGGTCTCCAACGAGAGAGTGAGCGCATCGCCGCCGGCTAAGCGTGACCGGACCCGCGGAGCACGAAACTCGAATGGCGCCACCCACGCACCGGGTCCGGGATCGCCTGCACGAGGTCGCCGCGGCGTACATCGCGAACGTCGGGGATCTCGCGGGGTGCGGCAACCAACACCGTCGCTTGCACCCCAAGTGAACGAGCGTATAGACTTTTGAACGTATGTTCAAGAGCGATGCTACCGACAGTCGCGCGGCCCTCGACGACCGCACCTCCAAGGCGCGTATCCGGGATGCCGCCATCGACTGCTTCGCAGAACACGGGGTAGCCGCCACCACCGCCCGCAAGGTCGCCGCCGCCGCCGGAGTCTCACCCGGGCTGGTGATGCACCACTTCGGCTCGATGGAGGGCCTGCGCGCCGCCTGCGACGAGTACGTCGCCGCGGTCATCCGACAGCAGAAGCAGGCGGCAATGGCGGCCGGTCCCAATCTCGACGTGCTGGCCTTCCTGCGCGACGCCAACATCGGACCCCTGGTGGGGTATCTGACGCGGGTACTGGCCGACGACTCAGAGGCGGTGGCGGAACTGGTGGACGAACTCGTAACGGATGCCGAGGACTACATCCGATTGGGCGTAGAAGCGGGCATGCTGCGGCCCACATCCAACCCGCGGGGCCGCGCCGTGGTGCTCACCCTGTGGAACCTGGGAGCACTGGTGCTCTACCGCCATCTCCACCGAATGTTGGGGGTCGATCTCACGGATCCCGAGGTGGGGGCTGACCCGGCTATCGCCTCCTATGTGGGGCCCATCTACGAGATCTACGGCGCCGGTATCTTCACCGAGGCCTTCGCCGCCCGCGCCCGAGCAGCCTTTGCCGGTAGCGCCGTCCGCGGGCGGCACGAGGAACTAACGTCGCCGCACGAGGCGAAGCCCTCGTCAGCGGCTCAGAGCGAAGGAACTCCATGACCGATCAGATCGCCATCCACACCGAGGGGTTGACCAAGCACTACGGAGACGTGCAGGCCCTCGTGGACCTGGACCTGGATGTCCGTGCTGGTGAGGTCTTCGGGTATCTCGGCCCCAACGGCGCCGGCAAGACGACCACCATCCGCACCCTGCTCGACGAGATCCGGCCTACCGCGGGGCGGGCCTCGATTCTCGGGCTGGACACCCACCAGGAGTCCGTCGAGATCCGCCGCCACATCGGCTATGTGCCGGGTGACCTGGCGATGTACCCCAATCTCACCGGGCGCGACACGCTCACATACTTCGCCAACCTGCGGGGCGGCGTCGACTGGGGCTACGTCGATCACCTCACCGACCGGCTCGACGCGGACCTGACGAAGAAGGTGGGCGATCTGTCCTCGGGCAACCGCCAGAAGGTCGGGGTGATCCAGGCTTTCATGAACCGGCCGGAGGTGCTGATCATGGACGAGCCCAGCTCCGGCCTCGACCCGCTGATCCAGCGCGAGTTCCAGAAGATGATGCGCGAGGTGGCCGCCGAGGGGCGCACCGTCTTCCTCTCCAGCCACACCCTCTCGGAGGTGCAGCGGGTAGCCGACCGGGTCGGGATCATCCGCCACGGGCGGCTGATCGCACTCGAGTCCGTCACCGGCCTCAGGTCGAAGGCCATTCGGCGGGTGGAGCTCGAGTTCAGCTCCCCGGTGAGCGCCTCGGTGTTCGAAGACGTCCCCGGTGTCCGTGACGTCGCGGTCGAGAACCACCGGGCTGTGCTGTCCTACGACGGCACCATGGACGTGCTGCTGAAGACCGTGCACCAGTACCACGTGGTGGACATCACCACCCAGGAAGCCGACCTCGAGGAGATCTTCCTCACCTACTACCGCGACGAGGAGGAGACGGCCTGATGCTGGTCACCGTCGCCACCAAGACGGTACGGGACCGCTGGAAGGGTTGGTTGATCGGCACCGTCAGCCTCGGCCTCCTCCTGCTCGTCGGCATGGCCGCCTACCGCAATCTCGACCTCGGTATCTACACCGGCATGCCGGAAGCCTTCCGGTCGCTGATGAACATCTCGGCCGACGCGGATGTGGGCAGCCTCGCCTACGCGGCGATGTACAGCTCGTACGGGGCGTTGACGCTGGCGGCTCTGGCCCTCTCGGCGGGCTCCGCCTCGATAGCCCGGGAGGAGCGCAACGGGACCATTGGCCTGCTGCTCGCCAATCCGAAGAGCCGCACCTACGTGCTGGTTTCCAAGGCGGTGTCCATGGTCTCGCTCGCCGGCATGGGAGCCCTCATCCTGTGGGGCGCCGGAGTGGTGACGCCGGTGATGCTCGACGTCGCGGTGGGCGGGATGCACGTCGGCGCCCTGGTCTTCCACATGTTCGTCAACGCCCTCTTCTATGGCTTCCTGGCAATGGCGATCGGCGCCTGGACCGGCAGCGCCCGGCTGGCCTCCGGAGTGACGGCGGGAGTCATGGTCCTTTCCTTCTTCGCGGCGGGGCTCTTCCCCGTCATCAAAGGCTGGGAGAACGTTGCCAAGGCGTTCCCGTGGTACTACTTCGAAGGCAGCGAACCGGTGCTCAACGGGGTGGATTGGGGCCACCTCGGCGTGCTGTTGGCGGGCATCGCCATCCTTGCCGCGGCCGCGGTGGTAGGCGTGAATCGCCGCGACCTCAAGGAGCACACCGTCGGCGTCACGCTGCTAGACCGGCTTCGGGCCTACCCGCTGACGCGGAAGATCGCCGACCGGCTGGCCGGCTCGACGCGGGTCTCGCGCATCTGGATCAAGACCGCTTCCGAGCACCAGGGACTGCTCATCGTCACCGCCTACGTGATGTTCCTCATCATGGGCGTCGTCATCGGCCCGATGTACACCTTCATCGATGACACCCTCAAGGACTTGACCGACGTCTTCCCCGAAGCCCTCATGGCCGCGTTTGGCGGCGGCGACATGACCACCCCAGAAGGTTTCTATCAGATCGAGACCTTCGGCCTGATGGCTCCCATCGCGGTGATGGTGGTCACCGTGGTCATCGGGGCCCGTGCGCTGGCCGGCGAGGAAGACCGCCGCACGATGGGCCTGTTGCTGGCCAACCCGGTCAAGCGCTCGACGATCGTGGTGGAGAAGTCCGTGGCGATGGTGGTCTATGCGCTGGTGGTGGGATTCATGACCTTTGCCGGAGTCGCGCTGGGGTCGGTGATCGGCCGGCTGGGCATGAGTTCGGGCAACATCGCCGCCGCGTCGGCACTGGCGACCCTGGTCGGATTGGTCTTCGGGGCTTTGGCTCTCGCTCTGAGCGCCGGCACCGGCAAGGTGAGGATCGCCGTCTACGGGGCCGTCGGGGCGGGGCTCGTCTTCCATTTGCTCAACGCCTTCCTGCCGCTCAGCGACAGCGTGGCCGGCTACGCCCGGTGGTCGCCGTTCTACTACTACCTCACCAGCGACCCGCTGATGAACGGGATGCACTGGGGCCACGGGGCGCTCCTCGCCGGCCTGGCGGTGGCGTTGATCGCGTTGTCGGTCGTGCTCTTCCAGCGGCGCGACCTGCGCCAGATCGGCTGAGCCCGGCACTGGGGCGAACCACCTCCCCCACTCCCCCGCCGCGCACGCCGCCCGAGCACCCAGCGTCCCCCGCCTGCGGTGGAGGGCAGCTAGACCGTCAGATAGCCGCCGTCGAGGACCAGGTTGTGCCCGTGCATGTACCGGGCGCGATCAGAGGCGAGGAACAGGATCGACTCCGCCACCTCCTCCGGAGTCCCGAAACGGGCCAGCGGCATCGTGGCCGTTCGCTGGGTCTCGATGGTGGGATCGGCGGCAATGAGCTCCCGCATTCCTTCGGTCATGATCGGGCCGGGAGCGACCGCGTTGACGTTGATGTTCTCCGCGGCGAGCTCGACGGCCAGCGTGCGCGCCAGGTTCACGACGGCGCCCTTGCACATGCAGTACACCGAGAAGTTGGGAGCGCCCACGAATCCGAAGGTGCTCGAGATCAGGACCACCTTGCCGCCGCCCCGCTTTCTGAACTCGGGAAGCGCCTTCTGGACGCTCAGGAAGTACCCCTTGATGTTCACTTGCCAGGCGAGGTCGAGGTCCTCTTCGGTGACCTCCTGGAATGCCTTGGTCGGCCGGAAGATGGCGCCGCACACCAGGATGTCGAGCCCGCCGAAGCGGGATGACACCCGCGCAACGGCGTCGTCGAGGTCGGCAGCCTTCCCGCAGTCCGCTTCGATGGACAGCATGTCGCCCCCGGCTGCGCTGATCTCCGTCTGCAGCGCCGCTAGGAGGCCGGCATTGACATCGGCTACCGCTACCGAAGCACCTTGCCGTGTGAACAGGCGCGCGCTTGCGGCGCCGATGCCCTGCGCACCACCGGTGATGAGCGCGATCTTCCCTGCGAGCTCCATTTGGCTTCTCCCCTCTGCCGGTTGGGCGCTCAGCGTAGAGGGCCCCACTGCGCCCAGACCAGTGCGATTCTCTAGTACCGGAGCGAGTCAGTGATCGGCCTGCGCGCCCGCCGGCAGGAATCGCGGTCCCTCGAGACGGGGTGCGTCGGTGCTGCGGGATACTCGCCGAGTGTTCCTCCATCGGCCCACTCAGACGCTCGTCAACCTACGCAGGCGGCGTCGCGAATTGGTACTCGAACCCACTCTCGAGTTCCGCGATGCCCCAACACTCAGCGTGATCAACTCGACCGAACCGATGACGGGGTCGCGCCTCGATGGGATGGAAGTTCTGATTTGACGTCCGGCTATCTCTCGACCGGGGAGATACCCTCCACGCACCGGATCCACGCCTCGGAAAACGGTTCGTCCTCAACCACCTCAATTGCACATGCCCGGTCACCCGACACCCACCGCAGCACGACGCCGCCCGGCACCTCGGCTTCCTCGACCAGCGTCCAGCCGCCCCCACTCATCGTGTCCCGGAAGAAAGCCGCCACCTCATCGACAGCCCCGTCGATTCGCTGGTAACCGGTTACACGCCCCTCAGACAACGTGAACGTTTCGCTCGCCGGATCGGGAAAGACGTCCACCCACTTCGGCAGCGAACTCGGGTCCTCGGTGCCGGCGAAGCGCTCGAGTGGCTCGGGCGACGCGGCATCGTCAAGGTCGATCCGCAGGATCGTGGCGGCGAGATCGACCGCCGGGTAACGATCCTGCCATTCGGGCAGCTTGTTGCGCAGCAGTGCGCGTCCAGCGAAGAACCCAACTACCAGCAAAACGACGAGCAAGACAGAGGGAAAGAGGCATCCTCCCGCGAGGCAGCCGCAGCCAGACCGCTTCCTCGGCTCTGCGGGCACAGAGCCGTCGGGGGCGACGGGCGGCACCGTCACGGTTCGATCACCCTGTACGTGCCCTCGCCGGCCGGATCCGTGTAGACGGTGTAGCCGAGTTTGCGCAACGCCGCCGCCGCCTCGTCGCGAACGGGATAGCGGCAGTCGCTCCCCGGCAAATGCGGGTTCTCAACGCACAACGGATGACCCAACAGGTCCCGCAGCACCGGCACCGCCGCCTCGTAGCCGAAGCCACCAAGCAGATCTATCGCTTGCACCTGGACGGCTGCCGACGAGGAGGCGAGGAGTGACATCAGGTCCGGCGCCACCGACTCGTCGCCGGCGTACCCAAGGGCCAGCAGGTACCACTCACGGGCCGGGCCGGCTGCTCCGGGCAGACGTTTCCGGATCTCGGGGACACTCTCTGCGCCACGGAACGCCATGCCCGTCGCGTAGCCCCGAGCGAGCGTCTCCGAGAAAGTGAACCAGCTACCGGAATCGCCCTGCGAGGGGGTGGCCAGCTCGGCCGCCAGGGCATCGCCGAGCATTTCCACCAGTACCGCGGTCGGCGCCTCGGAGTCGCCCACCATCTCGTACGTGGCTTGGTAGCGGACCAGGGGATCGGGGTCGTCCAGAGCGGCCTCGGCAGGGACTCGGGTCGTGGCCGTATCCGGGCGAGCATCGGTGGTCGGGCCCGGCTCCTCGGCCGAGCATCCCGCCACGAGCATCCAGAGTGCGAGGAATCCGGCGACCCGTCTCATGGGTCCTGACTTCCCGGACTGGCCCAGTCCTCGTCGTCCACCGAGTCGATCGGCCAGTTGATCTCCACCCAGTAGGCGAGACAGTGCTCGTCGTCGAGCTCGGGCAGCGGTTTGCCGTTGATGTCCTGGCACGAGGTCGGATCGTGGGGATCGAGGGGGAAGGGAAGCAGGTGCGCTTCCTCATCGTCTGGAAGGGTGTCGCCGTCGCTGTCCACGATGCACCCCTCCGCCGGATCGGGAACACCGTCGCCGGTGGCGTCGGCGCACTTCGGCTTGCTACCCCACGTGTTCCAGTTCGACCGGTGACGGTCTTCGTGGAGAACGGTCACACCGACCGTGTCGATGTAGGTGGTGGGTGCCCCGTTGACCTTGTTGACGGAGGGTTCCGTAGCGTCCGGATGACAGAGGTTGATGAACGGCGAACCCACTAGGTAGTAGCCGTGGTTGCCGGCGTACTCGCCGGTGCATTCGTCGAGGCTGATGTCGCCGATCCCGCTGCGGGCGTCGGTTTGCAGCCAGTAGTAGAACCAGTTGCGGGTGCCGTCGGCGTTGTTCTCGCCATCCTTGGGGAAGAAAACCCGGAAGGGGCGAGGTTGTGTCGGGTCGCACAAGTCTTGGAGCGGCTCGGTCAGGTACTCGACCTCGAGGAGGTACTCGCCGAAGTCGCCGTTCGACTCTGTCAGGCCCTCGTACGTGAAGGCAACGGGATTCCCGGTCATTTCTTCGGGGTCGTATGTGTCGTCGAAGGGGACGAAAGGGAAGACCCATTGGATCCCTGCTAGGAAAGGCTCCGGTACTCCACTCAGCCGCGCCATGTCGTCGAGCTTGGCCGGGCTGTTGTCGTCGAACACCAGTGCTTGGTTCTCGAGCGGGCTGGCGATCTCCGGCGAGCAGTCGTCAAACGCGAGGGTGAACTCCACGAACTGCTGGCCGCCGATGACGTTGCTCCAGGTCTCCCGATCCTGGAGTACGTCGGACAGCGTCTGGCCGGTGCGGTGCCGCAGATAGAGCACCGGCTTCTCCAGGTCGTCGAAGGAAATAGGGGGCAGTTCGAACGGCATCCCGAACGCCGTGGTGGCGCTGAGGTCGATGTCGGTGCCGGTCTTGTCGAGGGTCAACGTCGATACCGGCGTAGTCCACAGCGACCGGCCGTCGGTGAGGTACTCGTGGCGGACGTCGACATCGAGTGTGTAGCTCAGCTTCCCCTGGTCGAGCTCGAGCCGGAGTTCGATCTTGTCGGTAGCGGGGTCGAGAGCCTCGATGGCCCTTCCGTGGAAGGAGTCGGTGATCGAGGCGTCTTCGTAGCTGATGGTCGTCGTGTTGTCAGTTGACCAGTCGATGATGCCCGACTCGAGCCGGTACACCCCATCGTCTCCGGCCCTGAGTTTGAAGGAGATGTGGGCGTCGTAGGAGGCGGCGATGGGAAGCTCGGGCAGGTCGGCGGCCGAGTTCAGCATGTCGCTGACGCCGCTCATCGATCCTTCGGGAAGGGCTTGTTGCACCAACGGGTTCTCGAGGACCTCGAAGAAGAACTCCATCGAGCTTCCCAATCGCACCACCAGGGCCGGTGCCGCCGCCCCGACCAACAGGGCATTGGCGATACCGTCGTAGGAAGCGCCCGGCCCGCGTTCCTTGTAGGTCATGGAGCCCACGACCACGTCCCCCACCGCGTCGCGCAGGTCGTCCTGCGCCGGTGCCGGCGCGGCAGACAGGAGAGTACCGATGAAAACGAGCGCCAAGGCAACCACGTAGATCCCCGGCCTCCCGGAGCGGGCCTGCACCGCGCCTCCCTTCCCGTTTCGAATGTCGCCACGCTACTAGCGAGCGGGGCCCCGATGAGGCACTGCGTCCCGGTGGGTGCGTCTGGGTTGTCGACGGCGCCGGCGCGCCTCCCCTTGAAGGACAGGATTCACAGCCGCAGCGGGAGGGATCGCAGCCGGGTGCCGGTGGCGGCGAACACCGCGTTGGCCACCGCCGGTGCGATGGGCGGCACCCCCATCTCCCCCACCCCGGTGGGGGCATCGCTACTGGCCACGATGTGCACCTCGACTCGCGGCATCTCATCGAAAGACAGCAGCCGGTAGTCGGACAAGTTCCTTTGGACGACGGCCCCATCCTCGATGGTGATCCCGTCCTTGAGCGCGGCGGTGAGCCCGTACACGATCCCCCCCTCCAGCTGCGCCCGCACCGTGTCCGGGTTGATGACCGTCCCGCAATCGACCGCACATACCACCCTGTGCACCCTGATGCGGCTGCCCTCCACCTCCACCTCCGCGACTTCCGCCACGTGGGTGACGCCGAACGTGGCGTGGTAGGCGATCCCCCGACCCCACCCGGGAGGCAGCGGATCGCCCCAGCCGGCCCGGGCAGCTGCCAGCTCGACGACACGGCGGGCCTTGCCGTCCATGAGTCGCAGACGCAACTCGAGCGGATCGATGCCGCTGGCAGCGGCCACCTCGTCGATCAACGATTCGCGGGCGAAGGCGGTGGGGTGGTTCCCCACCGACCGCCACGCCCCCACGGGGATGGGGTCATTGGCCGAGTTCGCCCGCACGCGCGGCAGCTGACGTCCTGAGGCGGGCGCCGTCGCGTGGTAGCGGCTCATCGGGTGATAGCGGTCGTGACACAGGTCGTCTTCCCGGGTCCACAGCAGCTTGACCGGGGCACTCAGCTTCAGCGACAGCCAGATCGCCTCGGAGACCGCTTCCTCGTAGTGACCCCGCCCGAATTTCCCGCCCACCGGCGGGACGTGGACCGTCACCGCATCGCCGGGCAGCCGGGTGATCCGCCGCGCCGCGGCGTGGGCACCCTGGGGGTCCTGGGAGGGGGTCCACACCTCGCAGCGATCGGGACGGACATCGGCGACCGCTCCCATCGGCTCCATGGCCGCATGGGCGAAGTAGGGCATGTCGTAGGCGGCGCCGATCGAGCCGGACCCGACCGACGGGGTGCGATCGACCAGCCGCTGCCGGATCCCGGCGCTGCTGGTGCCGGCCAGCGAGCCCCGATCCCAAGACACTTGGAGAGCCTCCCGGCCCTGCAACGCCGCCCAGGTGTGATCGGCGACCACCGCCACCCCCCGGTCGATCTCCACTATGTCGGTGACGCCGGGGACGGCCAAGGCTGCGTCGCTCTCGTAGTCGAGCGGACGGCCGCCGAAGGTGGGGCAGCGAGCGACCACCGCGTACCGCATACCGGGCAGGGTGACGTCGTTGGTGTAGCGGGTGGTGCCCCGCACGTGGTCGGGTGCATCCAGAAGGGACGTCGCAGTGCCGATGATGCGGAACTGGGATGGGTCCTTCAGCGTGTGCACCCGGTCCACCCGTTGCAGGTCTTCGTCGATGCCGGCGGTGACCAGCTCCCCGTAGGTGAGCCGCAGCTCCCCGTCTGGGTGGATCACTACCCCCGGCTCGGTGCGGCACGCCGCCGGATCTACCTCCCAGGCACGTGCCGCGGCGGCGACCAGCACCTGCCGGGCGGCCGCCCCGGCCCGGCGCAGCAGGTCGTAATGGGCGGAGACGCTCACGCTGCCGCCGGTCACCTGGTCTCCGAAGGCCGGATCGGCCGGGGCTTGCTCGATGCGAACCCGATCCCAGTCGGCGTCGAGTTCCTCGGCGACGATCATGGCGATGGCGGTGCGGATGCCCTGCCCCAGCTCGGTGCGGAAGGCGGTGATGGTGATTGCACCGGTTCCGTCGATGAGCACGTAGAGGTTGGGCCGCACCGTGGCGTTCGGATCGCCGGGCACGGTGGTGCTGGTGATCCCCTCGGCTGCGGTGGTCGTCGTGGTGCCGGCGGGTTCGCCGGTGGTCGTGGTGGTGCCGGCGCTGGTGGTGGTGTCCGCCTCCTTGCTGGCACAGCCGGCCAAGTAGACGGTGACCAGCAGTCCCCCGCCGGCGAGCGAGGAGAGCTTGATGAATTCGCGGCGGGTCATTGGGGTGGTCATGACGACGCCGCCGCTCGCTGGATGGCCCGCCGGATCCGCTGGTAGGTGCCGCACCGGCACAGCACCCCGGACATGGCGGCGTCGATGGCCGCGTCGGTGGGCCGGGGATGGGCCGCCAGCAGGGCGGCGGCGGCCATCACCTGACCGGGCTGGCAGTACCCGCACTGGGGGACGCTCTCGGCCAGCCACGCCTGCTGCACCGGATGATCGCCGTCCGCCGAGAGCCCTTCAATGGTGGTAACCCGCCCCGTCACCTCGTCGGCGGCGACCGAGCATGACCGCACCGCGCGACCGTCGACGTGGACGGTGCAGGAGCCGCACACCCCGATCCCGCAACCGTACTTGGTACCCGTGAGCCCCAGGAAGTCACGCAGCACCCACAGCAGCGGGATACCGGCGGGGAGGTCGACCGTGTGGTCGTCGCCGTTGACGTTGAGGCGCACCTGCGCCATGCCAGCATGTTCGGCCGTTACCCGGCGACGGCGCTAGGGCTGAGTGGCCCTATTGACGCTGCACGGAAGCGATGCCGACGGGTGAGTCGAGGCGACCCCAGGTTCGAGGCGAAGCAGGTGCTTGAATGGCAAGGGAGATCGCGACATCGAGGAGGGGGGTAATGCCGGCGGAGTTCCTCGCCCGGCAGGCCGCGTTCCCCTATCCAGCAGCGGGACATCCCCAAGGCAATCGCGTGATCGTCGCTCCGCCCCGCGAAGGAGGATGCTGATGCCGATGCCACTGTGGTGGGGTCATATCAACAAGTGGATCTTCAACAGAATCGAGCTCAAGCGGGGCGCCAGGCCGGTGCTCCGCCACGTGGGTAGATCCTCGGGGAAGACGTACCGCACTCCACTCGACGCCCACCGCGTCGACGGCGGCTACATCTTCATCCTGGTGTACGGCTCCAAGTCGGACTGGGTCCAGAACGTGCTCGCGGCCGGGACCGCCACTCTCGAAATCGACGGAGATGAGGTCGCTCTGGTGGCCCCCAAGGTGATCACCAAGGACGAGGCCTGGCAGCAGCTGCCGGCCACCACCAAGGCTCCCCCAGAGTTCTTCCGGATATCCGAGTACCTCCGGATGGACATCCAGCAGTAGTTATCCGGACTCCTCGGACAGAGTTGCCTGCGTAGCGCCCGCTGCCGGCACTCACCCTGCAGTTCGCCCGGTGGCGCACAGGCCACGGCTCACCACGTCCATGCGTACCAGATGATCAACCCGTTGAACACGAAGCCGACGAGGATCAGGAAGTTGTCGTAGGCGGAGGGGTAAGGCAGGCCAAAGACATTGAAGACGACGAGGAACCCGGAGGCCACGAGGTTCACCCAGCGTATCGCCGGGAACACCAACGTCAGCGACAGGACCACCATGACAATCGGGATCAGCATGGCCCCCGCGGCGACCATCCACATCGCTGGCGTTGCCTTCTTGCCATCCATCTCGCCGGCGGTGTAGTCGCCCGCGAACAACCGCAGCACATCCCCCAACAGGTAGGTCAGCATGAGCGCCACCCACAAACCCGAAAGGATGATCCTCACGTCCTCCATGGTTCAGTCCCCTCCTCCGTGAAGACGGCCGGCGTTGGCTTCTCAGCGCTCCGTGGTGATGACGACTTTTCCCCGCGTGTGCCCTTCCCCGTAGTGGCTGAGAGCCTTGGCGGTTTCGCTCAGCGGATACGTGCGGTCGATGACCGGGGTGACCTTGCCGGCTTCGATGAGCCCCGTCAGGACGACAAGGTCCTCACTCTTGCTGGTGGCGGCAAACGGGCGCAGCCGCTGGGACACGAACGGTGACAGCGCGAGTGCCCGGAGAGCGCGTGCCAGGTAGCCGCCGATCCAGCGACCGCCGCCCTTGTTGCTGTTGGGGATGAACGTTCCCTTTGCGGTGAGGGCTCGCCTGCAGTCCGACAGCGACCGGTGCCCCACGTTGTCGAAGATGACGTCGTAGCGCGGCCCGGCTGCCGTGAAGTCCTCTCGGGTGTAGTCGATCACGTGGTCGGCGCCGATCGAGCGGACCAGGTCCACGTTGGTCGTGCTGCACACGCCGGTCACCTCTGCTCCGAAGGTCTTGGCGATCTGCACCGCGAAGGTGCCGACCCCTCCGGACGCCCCATAGATGAGCACCTTCTGCCCGGGCCGGACCCTTCCGGCATCGCGCAGGCCCTGCAGGGCGGTGACGCCCACCACGGGTACCGCCGCCGCCTGCTCGAAGGTCAGGTTGGACGGCTTCGCCGCCAGGGCGTCCTCGGAGACGCAGGCGTACTCCGCGAAACCTCCCCAGCGCGTTTCGCCATACACCTCATCACCGGGTCGAAACTTCGACACCTTGCTCCCGACCGCTTCGACCCTTCCGGCGACGGCGAGCCCGAGAACCTTGTTCTTGGGCCGGCGCACTCCGGTCATCGGACGGAGGACGTACGGCGTTCCCTGCAAAACGTCCCAGTCGCCCGGATTGACCGCAGCTGCCAGCACCCGCACCAGCACCTCACCGTCTCCGGCAACCGGCTGGGCGATGTCCTCGAGGTGGAGAACATCAGGTGAGCCGTACTCGTGGTAGACGATCGCCTTCATGGTGCCCTCCCGTTTGCTCGCCGTCTGTGCAGGGAACCCTCCCCCTCTTGCGACACGATCGCGAACGCGACCGGCAGGGACTAGGGACCTACGTCACACCGAGGACGCAGCGACGGATCGGGTGCAAGCTCACTCCACGTCGCCCGGCCAGCGCCGAGTTGGTCGCGCCACGCCCGCGCACCGCTGGTTCATGACCTCCAGCTTGGTTCGGTAATGGGTGTGTCGTCGGCTGTCACGGCTTGCGGTGACCAGTTCCAGGTCGGTGATCTGGTACCGAAAGAACTCGCCGTGGCCCTCGTCAGCCTCGATCAGCTATCGGAGTGCTCCCCCGCCATCGGTCACTCGCACCCAATCGATCATGACTCTCGTCTCGTCGTCTTTGATCCGGTTGATGGTTTCTTCCGCAATGCCGTAGTAGGGCGAGCGGATACCGTTTGTCTTGAAGGGGTAGGTGCCGCCGAGGGCGAAGTTGAGGATGAGGTACTTCTCGTCGTCGAACACCCATGAACCGAAGAAGTCGACCATGGGGCGGGTGACGCGATAGACGGTGACACCATCGACCTCGAACGAGATCGTGTCGGGTGCCCAATGGACGGTGTAGATGTGCCAGCCGGTGGCATCGGCGCCATTGGAGAAGAAGAGCTTGTTGACCAGCGCGGCCTCCCCGGAGTAACCGGGACCGTGCACGGCACAACTGACCCAATCTGGCTCGCCCACGTACTCCATCACGTCGATCTCGCCATTGTCGGGCCACGTGCCGGCTCCCATGGCCCAGAAGGCGGGCCACACTCCCGGGCCGGCCGGCAGCTTCATGCGAGCCGATGCCGATCCGTAGGTGAACTGGAACCGATCCCTGGTGTCGATTCGGCCGGAGACGAAGTCGAAGCGTTGCCCGTCGGGTGTCGAGGTGCCCGGGCGGTACCGGGGATGCAACACCAGCACGTGGTTGTCGGCACCGGGAGCTTCACGGCTGACGTAGATCGTTGCGGGTGAGTCGACGTAGGCCTGCTGTTCGTTGTTGACGGCCTTGCCGGTGGTCCTCACGTTCCATTTGGAGCGATCCAACCGTCCCTGGCTGAAGTCGTCGAAGAAGAGCGGGCTGGGTTCGGCTGGACCTGACTCTTCAGGCGGCTTCATGGTGGTCACGGATGAGATGAGCGCTTGGAGGGCCGACTACTGGCCTCCCTCGGCAATCGGCTGATAGACACGCACGTAGTCGACGTACAGATATGCCGGGAACTCGGTGTCCAGGCCGATCGGTCCAGGGAATAGGCCCCCCACGGCCAAATTGAGGATGAGGAAGAATGGATGATCGAAGACCCACTCTCGGTTGCCTACCACTTCTCTCCCGAAGTCGTTGTAGAGCTCGCCGTCGTAGAACCAACGGATGCCGTCGAAATCCCACTCGATGGCGTAGGTGTGGAAGTCGTCGGCGATGTCGTAGTCCTGCCGGTTCCACTTGCTGAGACCCCCCGCTCCCGCATAGCCGGGTCCGTGGATGGTGCCGAGGATGAGATCTGGCTCACGGCCGATGTACTCCATCACGTCGATCTCGCCCACGAAGGGCCAGTTGCTGTCGCGCGGATTGTCCTCGTCACGGTCGAAGTTGGCGCCCAGCATCCAGAAGGCCGGCCACAACCCTGCCCCGCGGGGCACCTTCAGCCGAGCCTCGATGCGGCCATATTGGAATTCCTGGAGGCCCTGTGTCTTGAGCCGGGCAGATGTGTAGTACGAGTTCTCGAACCGTTCCTGGCGGGCTTCGATGACCAGCAACCCGTTCTGCAGCCGGGCGTTCTCGGGTCGATCGGTGTAGTACTGCGCTTCGCCGTTGCCCCAGCCCCAGCCGCCGATGTCGTAGGTCCAGTTCGCCGGGTCGATGGTGTCGCCATCGAACTCGTCATGCCACACCAACTCCATGCCCTCGGGCGGCTCGATCGGAATCGGTGGCGGCGACGCAATGGTGGTGGTCGTGGTGGTAGGCACCGCCGTCGTCGTGGTCGCCTCCGCCGCCACCGAGGTAGACGTAGTCGCTCGAGTCGGGGTCCCTCCGCCAGTCTCGTCTCCGTCCGAAAGCGTGTCTGACCGGCAGGCACCGACCAGGATCAAACAGGCCAACAACAGAAACCGGATGCGCCCGTCAGACATCGTGCTACTCAACTCTCACGATCCCATCAGCCGCTTCAGCTGCTCGCACGTGGCCGAGACCTTGCGCCACCAATCGCCGGGCGTTCTCCTCCACGTCTCGCGGGTCGCGACCGTCGCCGAGAGTCCTTTCGGCGTCACAGCTAGCCCTTGACGGAACCAGCCGTGAGGCCCGAGATGATGTAGCGCTGCATGAAGAGGAACAGCACCGCCATCGGAATCATCAACATCAACACGGCGGCGGCCAATCCCGGCCAGTCACTGCCGTACACGCCCTCGAAGACGACCAACCCCCGGGTGATCGGATAGAGGTCGGAATCGCTGAGATAGATCGTGGGCAGAACGATCTCGTTCCAGATGAAGATGGCATGCAGAATGGTCACGGTGGCAACGGCGGGGCGGATGAGGGGAAAGATGATCTTCCACACAAACCGGAAATAGCCGGCACCGTCCACCGCCGCCGACTCGTCCAGCTCCCGCGGAATCGACTTCATGTAGTTCACCAGGATGATCATTCCGATCGGGTTGATCAGGAACAGCAAGATGTATCCCGGCCTGGTGTTGAACAAGCCCAGCCACAGGATCAGCTGGAACTGCGGGATCAACGCCGGAGGCAAGAACAGCGCGACGACGTACAGGGTCAGGAGAGCATTGCTGCCCTTGAAGTAACCCCGCGCCACGGGAAAGGCCACAAAGAGGGACGAGGCGACGAATATCCCGGTGGCCATCGCCGCGTAGAACGCGGTGTTGATCAAATAGCGCGGGAAGTTGGCCTGATTCCAGGCGTTGACGAAGTTATCGAAGTTGAAACCCGACGCCAGTCCGGTCGGATCTTTGAGGAATTCCGTGAGGTCCCTCAAGGACGTGTTGATGAGCAGCAAGGACGGCACGATGTAGAGAACCGCGAACACCAGCAGGATCACGTAGGACGCCACTCTGGCTCGGTTGATGAACCTCTTTTTCGGCCTGACGGGAGCGACGGGTGCCTCAACTGTGGTTTTGGTCATATCGCGTATTTCTTCTCTCTGCGGGCGACGATCCAGTTAGCCACCATTCCCAGGATCAGTACCATGACGAACAGAACGATCGAAGCCGCGGCTGCGAATCCCTGACGGAAGCTTCCGGTCTCACCCGTGCGGCCAAATCCTTCGGCAAACACGAGATACCCGAGCACCTGGGTGCCGGGTCGGTAGCCGACGAGGATGAGGAACAGCTGCCACGCTTGCAGGGAGCCGATGACATTGAGAAGGAAATTGGTGTTGATCGCCGGCGTCAACATCGGCCAGGTGACGTTGCGGAAGAGCTGCCAGCCGCCGGCTCCGTCGATGCGAGCCGCCTCATACAAATCGGATGGAATCGTCTGCATACCGGCGAGGAAGATCACCATCGTGATGCCGACGTTGGCCCAGATCTGGACGACGATGACCCACGCAAAAACTTCCGTTGGCTGACCCCCCAAGAACTCCGATTGCTGACCGAAGAAGTTGAATACCTCCGCTACCGGCCCCCCTCGTGGATACAGGAAGAGCTTCCACATCAATCCCTGAATGACCACCCCGAGGAACACCGGCATGAAGAACAGCGTCCGGAAGAACAGCCGCCCGCGGATACGTTGATTCAACAAGAGGGCCAGCAGCAGCCCCAGTCCAAACTGGATGGTGGTGACGAAGAAAGAGAATATCAGCGTGCGCTGGACGGCATCGAGGTTGTCGCGCGACGCCGCGCCCCGGAAGAGGAACTCGTCATAGTTCTCAAAGTCGATCCAGTTGATGGGTAGGCCGCGTATGCCGGTGGCATCAGTGAACGAGAAGTAGGCCGTCGCCAGTGACGGCCCGACGGCGATCAAGAAGTAGAAGAACACCCCCGGCACGAGCAGCAGGAGCGGAGTGGCGGCGCCCCAGCCCCGGCCGAACAGGTAACCCTTCTTCATGATCGCCATGGCGTCTCTCGGTCCCCTCGGGGTGGCAGGTCGTGGACTTCCCGCTGAGTGCGGGAAGTCCACCAACCTGTTGTGTGCTACGAGCCGAGTCCGGCTTCCAGGTCGGCCTGGGCCTGATTGGCCAGTTCAACGGGGTCCTCCCACACGTTGAACGGCGCGAACCAGGCCGCCCCTTGGGAACCGTTGGCCCATTGGCCCGCACCCGTCGGCTGCACCCAGTACTGCTCGAAGCCAACTCGGTAGTTGCTCAGGAGCGGTGCCACCGCCTCACCGAGCTGGCTGTCGAGCGTCGCCGTGGGCTGGGTGGGAAGGAAGCCCACCGCATTCACGAACTCCTGGTAGTTGTCCGGCTCGGAGAACGCCGCCACGTAGGCCAGCGCCGCCGCCTGATTCGGAGTGTTGGCCGCAATCATCCAGCTCATGTCGTACTTGCCGAACAGGTACTGGTTGTCCGCGGGGTCATCACTGCCGGGGAACGGAATGTACGTCCAGTCGAAATCCGGGCCTGCATCCTCGAGAGCGGGGGCCTGCCACACGCCGGTGGGCATAAACGCGACGTCGCCGGCTGCGTAGCGGGCCGGACCAGCGTCATGCGAGAGCGCGGTCACGCCCTCTTCGAGCATGTCGTTGGCGAACACCTGATACCGCCGCCACAGCTCGAGGGTGTTCTCGTCGTTCCACTTGATGTCGCCGGTCCACAGACCCTCGACCAGCCCTGCCTGATCTGGATAGAAGGCACCGAGGAGTCCATAGGCCCCCACGAACACCGGCCAACCATCGGCGCCGCCCAAGGTCATGCACTCATAGTCGGCTGCTTGGACCGCGTCACACGCCGCGACCAACTCGCCCCACGTGGTCGGGATGGAGACACCAACATCCGCGAGCAGGTCGTTGTTGACGAACATGCCGCTGTACGAGACCCGACCCACATTCACGGCATACACCCGGCCGTTGTACGAACCGGCGTCACGGATAGCCGCTTCGTCATAGTTGGCGACGAACGGCTGATCGGTGATGTCCAAGATCAGACCGGCGTCGATCAACTGCTGCCAGATTGGCGGAGTCACACCGGACATGTACGGCTGGATCGGGTTGGAGAACGCGGCACACGGTGGCGCACAGAAGTCGATCACATCGACGTCGTTGGCGGTCAGCCGGGTCTGGATGGCCGTGGCCATCTCATCGGGGGCCACGATCTCCATGTCTACGGTTACACCGGGGTTGGCCGCTTCGAACTCGCCGTTGAATTGCCGCATGAACTCCGTGAACGGCGGGTTCTGGTGAACCAGCACCCGCAAGGTGACGGGTTCGACCGGCGCCGCCGTCGTTCCGGTTGGTTCTCCCGCGGTCGTTGCGGTTGGTTCTCCCGCGGTCGTGTCTGCGCCGTCACCGTCCCCGCATGCAGCGGCTGTCAGCGCGAAGACCACGACCACCGCAAGCAGGACGTGGAATCGTCTCAATCGCATTGTCTAACGCTCCTCCCGTTTCTCTTTGTCCACGTGGCTCGATCTACAAGAATCTCGAACCACCAGTTCCGTCGGCAAGATCACCTCGCGAACCCGTCTGCCGGGATCCGCGATCAAATCCATGAGTGTGCTGGCTGCCGTCGAACCGAGGCGCCGAATGGGTTGACGCACGGTCGTCAACGACGGATCGGTCTGCGCGGCATCGGGAATGTCGTCGAAGCCGGCCACGGCAATGTCGTCGGGGACCCTCAGTCCGGCACGCTGGATCTCGCGAAGGGCGGCGATCGCCATCGTGTCGTTCGCGGCAAACACGGCATCCGGTCGCCGTTCGAGCAGCTTCGACATGGCACGGGCCCCGCTCTGTGCCGAGAAGTCGCCCTCGGCGACGAGGTCAGGATCAACGGCTACCCCTAAGTCGTTCAAGGCATCCTCGTAGCCGGCCAGCCGCTCGGAACCGGCGATGCTGTCTTGCGGTCCGGAGATCGTGGCAACCCTCCCGTAGCCGAGGCGCAGCAAGTGCGAGGTCAGGGCGCGGGCAGCCTCGCGGTTCTCGACATCAACGAAGCTGACGTCGGAACGAGCCGGGTGTCTGCCGATCATGACGAAGGGCTTCTCGGTCATGAACAGGCTGTCGACGAGCGGGTCCTCGGAGGTGCTCGAGGCGACGATGACCCCGTCGACCACGCCGCGACCGACGACCTGTTCGATCGTCTGCCGCTCGTACTCCGGCTCTGCCAGCCAGAGCATCACGAACCTGTCGCGAGTCCTGGAGGCATCTGCGATCCCCTGCAACAGGAGCGGGTAGAAGGGGTCGGTGAACACCAAAGACAGCCCGACCGGTATCACGACCCCGATGACGTCGGTCTTGCCGGAGGCGAGCCCTCGGGCCGCCAGGTTGGGGCGGTAGTGCTGCTGCTCGATGACCTCGAGAACCCGTTGCCGGGTGCTCTCCCGCACGTTGGCGTCGTTGTTGAGGACGCGGGACACCGTGGACCGCGAGACTCCGCTCAACTTGGCGATGCCCTCCAGGGTCGCCATTTCCCTTCCTCCCTGTTGGGAGCGCTGCTCACGAAAGCTGGGAGCGCTCCCAGATCTGGGCGCATTATGGCCGCGTTGTGTATGATTTGTCAAGCGATAGCTTCAGGCGTTAGATTCAGACTTGCTGAGAGCGCTCCCAAGAACTCCGGAGAACCTGGCGAATGACCGAGCGCAGCTTCCCGGCCGCCTTCATGTGGGGCGTGGCCACCTCGGCCTATCAGATCGAAGGCGCCTGGGACGAAGACGGCAAAGGCGAGAGCATTTGGGATCGCTTCGCGCACACTCCCGGGCGCATCAAGGACGGAACCACGGGCGACGTGGCCTGCGACCACTACCACCGCTGGAAGCAGGACGTGGAGCTGATGAAATCCCTTGGCGTGGGCGCCTACCGGTTCTCGATCTCCTGGCCCCGCGTGTTGCCGGCAGGATCCGGTGCCCTCAATCCCCCGGGCCTGGCCTTCTATGACCGTCTGGTGGACGGGCTCCTCGACGCCGGCATCGAGCCGTACCCAACCCTCTACCACTGGGACCTGCCGCAGCGCCTGCAGGATCGCGGCGGATGGCCGGCACGGACGACCGCTGAAGCGTTCGTCGAGTACACGGACGTCGTCACCCGCACCCTGGGCGATCGGGTGCGCACCTGGATCACGGTCAACGAACCCTGGGTCGCGGCAGAGCACGGGTACCTGACCGGAGTTCATGCTCCCGGACACCGGGACCGGGATGAGTACTTCCGAGCTGCCCATCACCTGCTCCTGGCACACGGATGGTCCCTTCCGGTGATCCGGCGCAATTGTCCCGGCGCCCGGGTGGGAATAGCTCTCGACCTGCCGCTGCAGACGCCCCTGTCCGACAGCACTGCCGATCGACGCGCCGCCCGTCTGGCCGACGGGCGTGTCAACCGCTGGTTCCTCGATCCGCTGGCAGGGCGTGGCTACCCCGCCGACGTCATCGACGAGGATGGCGTGGACGTGAGCTGGATCCCCTCCGACGACATGGACGCGATCGCCGCGAAGCTGGACTTCCTGGGAATCAACTACTACAGCCGCAACGTGGTTGGCGAGTCGGTCCTCGATCCTTTCAACGAACAGAGCCGATACACCGAGATGGGATGGGAGGTCTATCCGGACGGGCTGACCGCGATGCTGCAACGCCTGCACCGGGAGTTCCCATTCCCCGCCTACATGGTCACCGAGAACGGCGCCGCCTACCCCGACGTGGTCAACGAAGAAGGGCGGGTGGCCGACGATGACCGGATCCGGTATCTCGATGCCTACCTCAATGCGATCCTGCTGGCCATCGACTCGGGCGTTCCGGTGACGGGGAACTTCGTGTGGTCCCTGCTCGACAACTTCGAATGGGGTGAGGGGCACACGAAACGATTTGGGCTGGTCTTCGTCGACTTCACGGATCAAACCAGGATCATCAAGGACAGCGGCGAGTGGTACCGGAAGGTGGCAAGCGCCAACAGGCTCCCCGCCGGCGGGCGGGTGCGGTGGGAATGAAACCCATGGGCGATCCGGAGGGCCGCTTCGAGACCCGGGAGGCGGGTGAGGCGTACCGCATCTCGCACTACGACCGGATGGCCCCCTTCCTGATGAGCGTCGTGTCGGATTCGGACCACTGGATGTACCTGTCGAGCAGCGGCGGGCTCACGGCGGGAAGGGTCGACGAAGCCACCAGTCTCTTTCCCTATGAAACGGACGACCGGCTGCACGTCGCCCACGGAGTGACCGGGCCGCTCAGCGTCCTGCGAGTACAACGGGACGACGAAGTGGCCGTCTGGCGCCCCTTCGAGCCCAACCGCAGCGACGGCCGGTTCGAACGCAACCTCTCCAAGAGCGTGATTGGCAACTGGGTCGAATTCGAGGAGATCGATCACGACCTGGGTCTCGTCTTCGTCTACCGGTGGTCGAATTCGGACCGCTTCGGATTCGTCCGGTCGGTGACGCTGCAGCGAGAGCCGGGGTCACCCGTTCGTTCTGCGCAGGTCCTCGACGGCTTTCTCAACGTCATGCCCGCCGGAGTTCCGCTTGGTTCACAGCAGACCACCAGCACGCTGGTGGATGCCTACAAGCGATCCGAGCTGGACCCGGCCACCGGCATCGGATTGTTCACCCTCGAGGCACAGATATCCGATCGACCGGAAGCCGCCGAGTCGCTGCGGGCCAATGTGGTCTGGTCGCGGGGCCTCGGCTCTTACCAGGTACTCCTGAGCAGCGGGCAGATCGGCCGATTCCTCAAAGAGGGAAACGTCCACGATGAACACCTTGCTCTCGGACGGCGCGGGGCCTATCTGATCGTCTTCGATCTCGACTTGCGGGAGTCGGGCCAAGCCCGGTGGGACCTGGTCGCCGACGTGAGGCTGCGTCACATGCAACTGACGGAGCTACGCGCGCTGCTTCTCGAGGGATCCGACCCCGGCCCCCTCATCGCCGGCGACATCGAGAAGGGCACCGCCAACCTCGTCGCCAACATCGCCGGCGCCGATGGCCTCCAGCAGACCGCCGACCGAACGGCCGCGCGCCACCACGCCGTCAACGTGCTCTTCAACAACATGCGAGGAGGTGTCTTCGACCAGAACTACACCGTCCGCACCGACGACTTCTCCGCCTTCGTCGGCGGCCGCAATCGAGAGGTCGCCGAAGCACACCGGGGATTCCTCGCCGGTCTTGGTCCGGAGAGCGACATCGCATCCCTGCTGGACGCCGCGGCAGCCACCGGCGACGCCGACCTGCGGCGCCTGACCCTCGAGTATCTGCCCATCTTCTTCAGCCGTCGCCATGGCGACCCCAGCCGGCCCTGGAACCGCTTCTCGATTCGGACGAAGAACGAGGACGGGTCGCGTCGGCTCGACTACCAGGGCAACTGGCGGGACATCTTCCAGAACTGGGAGGCCCTCGCGCTCAGCTTTCCCGGCTTCCTGGAGAGCATGATCGCCAAGTTCGTCAACGCTTCAACGGTCGACGGCCACAACCCCTACCGCATCGCCCGCGACGGCATCGAGTGGGAAGTGCCCGAGCCGGCCAACCCGTGGAGCAACATCGGCTACTGGGGAGACCACCAGATCGTCTATCTGCTGCGTCTCCTCGAGGCGTCGGAGCGGTACCACCCGGGAGCCATCACCCGACTGCTCGACCAGACGATCTTCAGCTACGCCGAGGTGCCCTACCGCATTGCCTCGTACGACGAGATCGTCCGGGAACCGAAGCTGTCCATCGAATTCGACCGGTCGGCGGCGGCGGTCATCGACCGCCGCGTCGAGGTGCTGGGTGCCGACGGCAAGCTGCTGATAGACGAGAGCGGATCGATCTACCACGTCACCCTGGCCGAGAAGCTGCTCGTCACCGCCCTCGCCAAGCTCTCCAACCTCGTGCTCGACGGGGGTATCTGGCTGAACACCCAGCGGCCGGAGTGGAACGACGCCAACAACGCGCTGGTCGGCAACGGGCTCTCGATGGTGACCCTCAGCTACCTCCGCCGCTACCTCGTCTTCCTCCTCCGGCTCTTCGACGCCGAGGACTGCTCGTTTACCGTGTCCGCGGAGGTCGTGACGTGGCTTCACGCCGTGCTGGAAGCGTTGGTGGGGAGCCGCCCGATCCTGGATGGCCCGGTCACCGATTCCGACCGGCGCCGGCTCCTCGATGCGCTCGGGAACGCCGCGTCCGACTATCGGGCTCGGGTCTACCAGAAAGGATTCACCGGCCGGGCAGAGCTGGGGGCGCCGACGGTGGTTGAGCTGTGCAGGACCGCGCTGGCCCATCTCGACCACAGCCTCCACGCCAACCGGCGAGACGACGGTCTCTACCACTCCTACAACCTCTTGATGCTCGCCTCGGAGTGTGCGGGCGTCGGACACCTCTATGAGATGCTCGAAGGCCAAGTGGCGGTGCTGAGCGCCGGCATCCTCTCCGCCGAGGAGTCGCTCGAAGTCATCGAGGCTCTGTTCGCCAGCGCCATGTACCGCCCCGATCAAAACAGCTTCCTGCTGTATCCGGCTCGCCCGCTCCCCTCCTTCCTGGAGAAGAACGTCATACCTCCCGACCGCATCGCCGCCAATCCGCTGCTGCGGGCGCTGGTGGAGGCGGGCGACCACTCGCTCGTCGCCAAGGACGCGTTCGGGGAGCACCGTTTCCATCCGGATTGCGGAACGTCCGCGGAGCTGGAAGCGGCCCTCGCTCGCCTGGCAGCAGTGCCGGAGTGGTCCGATCTCGTCGCCGCCCATCGCCGCGAGACCCGTGAGACCTTCGAAGCCGTATTCCAGCACCATGCCTTCACCGGACGGTCCGGCTCGATGTACAAGTACGAGGGATTGGGCTGCATCTACTGGCACATGGTCTCGAAGCTGCTGGTGGCGATCCAAGAGATCTTCTTCGATGCCGTTGACCGGCAAGCCGCTGAGGTGACGGTTGCCCGCCTGGCGGATGCCTACCACCGGGTACGGGATGGTCTCGGGTTCAACAAGCCCCCCGGCGAATACGGCGCCTTCCCGATCGATCCCTATTCGCACACGCCTGCCCACGCGGGCGCTCAGCAACCGGGCATGACCGGTCAGGTCAAGGAAGAGATCATCACCAGAATGGGCGAGCTGGGAGTCCGGGTGTCCCACGGGGCCGTTCGCTTCGAGCCCCTCCTGCTCCGGCGTGGCGAGTTCTTCCCCGAGGCGACCTCCTGGCGCGTCCTCGACGTTGACGGCCGCGAGGAGGAGCTGGGTCTCCCCGCCGGATCGCTCGGCTTCACCCTGTGCGGGGTCCCGGTCGTCTACCGGCTCGCCGGCACAGCTTCGACCGTCTCCGTAGTGGAGCGAAGCGGGCAAGTCGCGACCGTGCCCGGAGACCGGCTCGACGAAGACGCGTCCCGCCGTCTCTTCCAGCGGGACGGCAGCATCCGGCGCATCGAGGTCGAAATGCCCGAATCGACGGTCCGGCCCGAGGCGAGCTGACCCCCGGGGAAGTCCCGCGGGTGCATGGGCGGTCCCTGGTTTGGGGAAGTCATCGGGCGTTCGGGAGGTTGAGCTCGGCTCGATTGTCCCATTCCTCGGGGAGGTTCCCGGTTCGCCCGTCCGGTTGATGGGCGAAGAGGACGCGCACGATGAGGGCGATGAACACGGCGTTGGTCCAGGCGAAGCCGGGTTGGGGCCGGTAGCGGCCCGGCGTCGGTCCGGCGGGATCGACCACGTTGTAGCGCTCGAGGAATTCGCCGGTCTCGGCGTGGACCTGGGCGACCCGTCGCAGCCACTTCAACGAGATCCGCTGGCTGTGTGGGTGGTAGCCGTAGCGGCGGAGGCCCTCACATACGAACCAATGGGAATACGCCCATCCGGTTGGCCAGCTGTGTTCGGTGTCGCTCCCCCAGCCCGGCTCCGTCGCCGTCAGGCCGTGGGATGCCTCGAACACCGGCAGATGCTCCACCATCCGCGCCGCCTGCTCGTCGCTTGCCAGTCCGGCCCACATCGGAACGAACGACGCCAGCGACTTGGGCGTGGCCTCGAGCCACCGGCCGCTATCGAGGCTGATGTCGTGGAACCACCCGCTGCCGTCGTCCCAGCACAGTTCATTCACTCGATTCCGGCGTTGCTGTGCCCGGCCGTTCCAAAGGGCAGCTCGCTCGTGGTCGCCAAGTGTCCCGTGTAGGCGGCCGAGATCGGTCTCGTAGCGAAACAACAATGCGTTGAGATCGATGGGGACGACCTGCGATGCATCGTTGCCGAATCGATTGGTGTTGTCCCATCCCGACTCGGCCATGGCGCGGTGGTGGGCCGTGTCGGGCACCGTCCCGCAGCCCTCGCCGGTGGGATCGACGTAGCGGGACAGACCGAGGTCCGTGAGGTGCGGTTCCTTCGTCCAGTACTGCTCGTATTCGACGGTGGCCGCTGCCATGGCGCGTTCCAGCCACCGTCGGTCTGTCACCGACGGCCAGACTTGAGCAATCGCGTCCGTCAGGAGCGGCGGCTGGGAGCGGGAGCGGCATACCGTCGTGGGGGCGTTGTAGTTCGGCACCATGCCGAACGACTCGACCTCGGCCACCATGCCCTCCACCAGTTCCCGCGCCAGTTGCCACTCTCCGCATGCCGTCAACCCGAGGACCGTAAAACAGGAATCCCAGTAGAAGAACCAGTCGAAGAACCCACCCGGGGCAACGAACCGCCCCGGCAGCGGGAAGGCAAGGTCGTTCCCCGACCTCGTCAGCGAGGGCCAGCCGGCAACGGCGGCGGCAAACGCCTCGTCCAGCACCGGTTCGGGCGACGTGAACACCGGTCGCTTCTCGGGGGACTTCGCCACGGAGTGGATTCTCGCCGCTCAGCCGTGATCATCGCTTTGAACGAGCGGGGCTACCACTGCGGCGCCGGATCAGCATCGTGCCCCGCTCGCCGATGTGTTCCAAGATGCGCGGCAGCGAGCACCCCAGCCCGTAGTCTGCTGAATCGACGTTTGAGTCATGTCCGCTGCGCGGCAAGGAGGTTCCAGGTGACATCCCGGGTGCGTTACGCGATGCTGGCAACGGTCCTCTTCAGCGCGCTGGCGGCGGGCTGTGGCTCTGGTGACAACGGTGCCGGCACCACATCAGCGTCGCCTGCACCTGGAACAACGTCGCCGGCAACCACGGCGCCCGCACCGGCAACCACGGCGCCTCCACCCGCCCCTGCCCCGGGCACGGTGACGCTGGACGTGTCCGAGGTCACCGACGCCACGGGCTTGGTGATGCTCGCCGTCATCGGGAAGAACGTGCCCGTCCAAGCATTTGCCGCCGTGTGCGCAATGGTCGGCACGGATCCGTTCAGCTTCACCGGCGCGTACCTGCCCATCACGGGTGAGGACCCCTGCACCCTCGGAACCGAGCCCGTGGAGTTCGATCCCGGCTCCTACCAGGTGATCGTGGCCGTGCTGCAGGGTGGGTCCCGGAGTCCGGAACAGTGCACCCAGACCGAAGTCACCGTCGATGGCGACGTGACGGTGGAGGTGACCGGCCTCGGGCCTCCTAGCGATTGCAACTTCTAGCGGCGGCTACCTCCCCGTCTCATGCCGCTAGAGGCTGTTCGCCGGCCTCGATCAACCCGGCGGGATGCCGCTCTCCGAAACAGGGCCCGTGCAGGATGAGGCCGCGCATGTGGTGGGCGCTATTGCGATCGAGCAGACGGACCGTAATGGCCCCCAACCTCGGCCGGTTGAAGGTTCCCGTTCCCCGTAGTGCCCTGGTGGAAGTGCGAATCGCTCATCAGCTATCTCGATCTCGACTGACGAGGTGATGGGCGGCGTGCCCAGCAAATGGCCTCGGCCCGCCTGGAAGGTCACATGGTGCTTTCGATCTCTGCAGGAGGCACCACTGGTGACGTGGATCACATGCCAACCTTCCATGTTGACCGCGACGACATCCAGTGAGGTGACCGATGGAGATGGCGGTTCGCTTTGACGAAGGCGGTGGCTCGCCCGTCGTGCTGCTCCACGGGTTTCCCGGCAACGGAGCGGACTGGGAACCCGTCGCCAATCGATTGACCGACCGGCAGCGGGTCATCGTCGTCGACCTCTTCGGATTTGGCTCCAGCCCGAAGCCGACACGTTTTGAACCGCGCTGCTTCTGTATCGGGTGATTCGCCGGCGATGGAACTGGGCATGGCTGCCCTCCGTCGCGCTGATCGGGCTGTTCCTCGTGGTGGACCTTGCCTTCTTCTCGGCCAACATCGTCAAGTTCCTCGCCGGCGGATGGGTTCCGCTCGTCCTCGGAGCCTTGGTGTTCGCGGTGATGCTGGTATGGCGCAACGGGAGGGCAGCATTGGGTGTGCACCTGCGGGAGCACGAGCCTCTCCCGGTGGAGCGATTCATCGGTTCCATCACCACCCATCCGCAGATCCGGGTGCCGGGCACTGCTGTCTACCTGGCTCGGGACGTCGGATCAGCCCCACCGGCGTTGCTGCACAACCTGAGGGCCAATGGGGTGATCCACGAAAGCGTCATCCTCGTAGAGGTCCGCAGCGCTGACGAGCCCCGCGTCCCATTGGCCGCTCGGGCTGCGGTCCATGATCTCGGGGAGCGATTCCACCAAGTCCGCCTCACCTATGGGTTCATGGAACAGCCGGACGTCCCGGCAGCCCTGGCAACGACCGTTACCGGCGGCTTCGGGTTCGATCCCGAGGATGCGACCTACTTCATCGGACGCGAAACCGTGATCCCGCGTGAACGCGGGTTACGCCGGATCCCGGCGGTGCTGTACGGAATCCTGCACCGCAATGCAACCGGATCGAGTGCCTACTTCCAGCTGCCACCCGAGAAGGTGTTCGAGGTCGGAATGCAGATCCAGATGTGAGTGTGTCGGGCTCGCTACCCGAAGGTGAAGGCACCGGCACTACCCCTTCCCGTCCCAACTGGTACAACATCGTCCGCGAGCGTCGCTCCTCTCCATCACAGCCCTGAGTCGCCTCACGATGGAAACACCCATCTCAAACCGTGAGAGAATCCGTCCCGCATGTTCGCTCCGACCCGCCTCGCCTACGCGCTGCGTCCGGCCGCGCCGCCGGCGATCCTCGCCGCTGCCGCGGCTGTGGCCGCCATGTTCGCCGCGACGCCGTTTCTCATCCCAGAGATCTCCACTCGCTTCGGCGTGACGGAGGGGTTGTCAGGCGCGATCTCAGTGGCGCAGGTGGGAGCTTTCGCTGCGACCACCTTGATGCTGCCTCGCTACTTCTCGGCTTCAGGCAGGATGCTGAAATCGGCCGCCCTGGCCCTGCTCCTCGCCAACGCCCTGAGCGCCCTCTCCAATCTCTTCTGGATGCTCATCGCCATCCGGCTGATCGCCGGTGCTGCAGCCGGAGCACTGACGTGGGTGAGTTGGGGGGACGCCATGCGTCAGCCGAGGTCGCTGGCCGGCGTCGCCTCGGCAGGTCCCGTCACGGCCTTGCTGGCCACCCCGTTGATCTCAGTACTCGCCGGTTCCGGCGATCGGGCCGTCTACGTGGCGCTGGCGGTCTCGGCTCTGCCGGTGATACTCATGAAGGCCGACACCATGGTCGAGACGGGGCGGCGGGAGCGGGTGAGCCGCTCCCGGTCCAACCGGGTGCTGCTGGCAGCACTGCTACTTCTGTCGCTGTCCGGTGCCAGCCTGTTCATCTTCCTGGCAGTGGCCGCCCGGGAACAGCTCGGTCTTTCACCGGTGGCTGCTTCCCTCGGTTTCTCTCTCAATGCAGCCGCCGGACTGCTGGGCACACGGCTCGCCTCCCGCCACCGGCGGCCCGGATGGTGGCTGGCCACCACAGGGCCCGCCGCCTACCTGACGGTGGCTGGCGGGCAGGCCTGGCTGTACTTCCTTGCGATGTCCTGGTGGGGTTTCGCGTTCTGGATGGGGGTACCGGGCGTCTTGACGATGCTCTCGGAGCGCTCGCTGGAACCAGGCGAGCGGGCTGGGGATGCCCAGGCTCTCATGGCGATCGGTCGCACGTTCGCTCCCGTCCTCGGTGGATCACTGGTGAATGCCGGGGCGTTCACGACTCTGGCGGGCGTTGCCGGGGTTGGCGTCATGCTCTCCGGAATGGCGGTGATCGGGGTCCAGGAGGGACGGGATCGGCTGCCGCCTCCGGATGCGCGGGTCGTGGCCCAGCCGTGACTCAGCGGAACCGCCGGAACGGCGGCAACTCCCTTCACATGAGCCGGCGATGGCCGAGAAGCCGGCTTCGAAGCCAACTCAATACGGGGTTGTCGCGTGGTCACGCTGTGGTCATCGCCGGATTGACCAGGGCCAGTCATGCCGGGCGAGCACGCGCGCGGCCTGCCGCTAGTCCCCCAGCGTGGCGAGGCGGATCTCGACCAGGCGGCGCACGAGAACCTTGTCCGGGATCTGGTCCACTGGGAACCGCAGAGTGCCCTTTGACCAGTGGTAGCCCTCGGTTACTCCGGCGCGACGCATGGGACCGTCCTCTGAGCGCCGAGCGCCCTGGTCGCCTACTCGTCCTGCGGACTCGCAGCTCCGGTGAGGTGGAGCCAGGGAAACTATCCGGAACCGGACCGGCGGCACTCAGCGTCTCAGTACCGAACACGTCTCGAAGGAGGGACCGCCAGCAGGGCATTCGCTCGATTCCACGCAGTACGGACAGTTATCGTCTCCCACCCCGCCTCGCGCGACACGACCGCGCGAGGACATTCACGAAGGAACCACTCGATGTCGCTTCGCTTCTCTCTCGCCGCCGCCGTCCTGGCGGTACTGGCAGCGGCATGTGCCACCGACGCCGTGACTACCACCACTACTACCACGAGCGTTCCGCCGCCGAGCGGCGTCGCTCCCGGGGAAACGGACCGGTCTTCCCTGAGCTTCGTTGGCCTCACCACCGACGCAGCCGCAGACAGAGCTGCCGCCCAGAACCGGCCCTCACGGATCGTGAGCATGGACGGCGAGCCCCTCATCGTCACCGACGACTACGTCGAGGACAGACTCAACTTCACCGTGATTGACAGCATCGTGACCGCCGCGTTCACGGACGCCGAGCTGGCCACGGGCGGCGGTGCCGACCCGGTCTGCCCCGACACCGCCACCGACGAGAACGGAACGGAGTACCAGACGCTGGCCCGCTACGACCTCGACGGCGACGGCCGCGACGAGGTGTTCGGATCGGCAACCGCCAACGAGATCCGCATCTGGACCCGCAACCCCGACGACTGCTCGCTGATCCCGGTCATGCTCGACGGGGCACCGGCGGTGTTCCCCATCGGCCTGTCCGACAGTGCCGCCTCCGGGCTCGACTGCAATCCGAGCTACGTCGACGACCTCTACGTCGTCGCTCTCACCTCATCCGACGGCGAGACATACGGCGGGCGTATCACCGGCTACAACCTGGCCGGCACCGAACTCGTCGAGGCATCGGGAGAAGGAGCCGAGCTGGGACGAGCGGACGCCGCGGGCCTCGCCGTCCTCCATTGCGGGTAGCTCCATTGCGGGTAGCGCCGCGTCCCAGTGCGGTGGCCATCCCGTAGCCTCTCCGAGGGGGCGGGCACTCCCCGCCCCCTCAGACGGGACGGGCTGCCGCCGTCCCTCCGCCGCGAGCGCGGTGTCGCCTCATCCCCCGGCGATGGTGGTGTGCCTGTGTGACCTCCCGACCTACGGCTGTATGCACTCATCGGGATTGGCGTGCGGTCCCCCGGCGCAAACGAAGATCGCAACCTGGCTCCCGTCGATCAGGAACGCGTCGGTGAGGTGTCCCGGAACGTCGACGCCGTTCAGCTCGGCTGTTGCCGTGGCGTTGCGAAACGTCCCCCGAAGGTGAAACAGCGAGAAACTGGGAGAGCGTATCTCGCGCCCGGGTGTCGAGTTCTCCACGTATCTGACGGGATCTTCGATCGCCCGCCACGCAACTGCGAGTTCGGCAACACCGTCGGTGCAGACGTAATCGTCGCCGGACCAGGAGCATTCGGACGTGAACACCGGCGCCTTGACCTCGAGCGCGGCCAGCCGGGGAGCCAGATCGAAAGATGCCTCGTCGGAGGGGATGGTCACGGATGCCGTCAGTATGTTGAGCAGCAACGGCCCCTCGTGCTCATAGCGGTAGTGCCGCCGGTCGAGGTAGACCAACACCTCGTCGACCTTGACCCCGTACTGCCGCTTGATGTCTTCGGCGAACACGGTGGTCTCGGTGCACTCCGTCCCCGGTGGCGGCGGGTACGCATCGCAGGTGCTCCACGATGCAGCGCCGCCGACACTATCCAGCGCCAGCCTGACAACGCTTGCCGCCGGAGCCTGCGGGGGCGGATCGGCACCTGCCGCCGCCGGAGTGACCAACAGCACCAAACACAGCCCGAGCGCCATCAGCAAACGCATCGGAACCTCCTTCAACTGCGACCGGGACCCCCGCTTCGAAGCCATGGGGGTAGTCCTCTCCATCAGCTGAGACATACACCCAGCATCAGGATCAGGTCAAGGCAAAACCCCTTCGACCTCGAGGCAACACCATCCGCTTGGCGGCTCCGACCGCACGAAGCCACATCGCACCAACGATCTCTGCCCTGTGCGGGCGAGTCCGCTACCAACGGTTACCACCGATCACCACCGAACATCCAGTGGTCGACCGGCTCACCTGAGGCGTCTTCGGGAATGGTTTCCGCAAAGCTCGCGATTCCGAGTTCCATGGTGTAGGTCTCCCATCGCCGAGGCTGTTCGGGTCCCTCGGGCAGCGCGGGCAGAGTCATTGGTGCGGTCCATTGTCACCCACCGCCCCGGGCTCGCGGGCCGACGGCTGGTTCTGAAGCCGGTTGTGTTCACCCACCCCGTCCCGCTACAGGTCGCCGAACCGACCCACGGCAACGATCACTGCCACGAGGGCAATCACGACACCGGTCGTCGTTTCCGTCCGACCTGCACCAGCCTAGATGTCCCCTCGGTCATTCCTTGCCCCAGGCCTCGGCTTCGGTCCAGAACGAATCGGGTTGCTCTGGATCCCGTTCGTAGGCTGCGCCGTCGGCGCCGACCAAGGCATCTCGAACCGCTGCGGCCCCCCCGTCGCAGGCGGACACCAGAGTTGCAGGACCTGAGCGTGCTGATCGCCGCCCCTACCACGGATCCGAACACACCGAGGAAGTCCGATCAGAGCCGGGCGGCGTCGGCTTCCGCAAGGCGCTTCAGGTTCTCCAGGATCGCGCGCCCTGTCTTCCTGGCGGTCCTCGCTGCAAGAATGCCGATCACCTTCCCGAAGGGCCCGTAAGGAAACTCAACGTGATCGTTGAAGGTGAACCGGCTGCCGGTGGGGGTCTCCTCGATCACCCACCGCTCGTCGTAGCTCCGGTAGATATCACCGCCGGTCATCCTGAATCCGAACACGTACGGTGGATTCCACTCGGTGGTCTCGAAGTCGATGTTGAGCTTCGGGTCCCCCTTCTCCTCGAACCAGTGGAAGGTCGAGCCGACACCCCCTGGCTCGCTGGTCCACTCGAAGCTCTCGGCGCTCACCGCCCAGCTCATGCCGCTGCTGCGCGCCGCGGCGAACCAGGCCCTCGTCTTCTCCGGCTCAATCAGGTACGGCCAAACCACCTCGGGTGGGGCGTCGATCTCGACCGACATGCTGACGCGCACGATGCCGACTCCCTTCTCCGGAGCTCGCGCCGCTGTGCCTCTCCACAGCATCCTCCAAGGTGCTGCCGAAGACAAGCCCGGAAGCTGTCCTCGTGACTCCTTCCCGTTCGTAGGCAGGGTGAACGCGAGAACGCCCCACACCAAAACGGGGAGCAGTCATGAGTCAGTATCTGTTGTCCACGGACTACGTGGAGGGTGGGGTTCCCGGTGGGCCGGCGACACCCGAGGAGATGCAGGCCTTCATGCAACGCGTCATCGCCCTCGAGGCCGAGATGGACGAGAGCGGCACCTGCGTCTTCGGCGGAGCCCTCCTCGGACCCGATGCCTCGACCGCGAGCGGCGGCCGGGCGAGCATCCCGCGGGGATCGTCCTCCGGAAAAGGGGTCCGGTAGCTCGGTAGAGGAACGACATGGCCAGGACCGGAGCGCTGATTGCTGCCACGGCGATAGCCGTCGCCGCCTCCGGGCTCGACTGCAAACCCAGCTACCTCGACGACCTCTACGTCGTCGCTCTCACCTCATCCGACGGCGAGACATACGGCGGGCGCATCACCGAGCCTCACTAGCGGGCCAGCCCACCACGGCCGCCGACAGCCAGAAGTATGGTGCCATCGAGAGGCCGGCGACTGCAGCAACGACAGCCGCCCCGGCGGCGGGCCGCGGCGACTTCGGTGCTGAGTCCTATCGGTTCCGGTCCCAGCGACCCCATCAAACACCTCCCGCGTCGGGGCGAAATGTACTCGCCGCAATCGGTCAATCCCCTTCTTCGACGTACCAGAACAGCGTTCGGCGCTCCACCCACAAGCCCACCGCAAACACGATCAGGCCGATCAGAGCCACCACGAGGATCCCGGCGATCATCTCATCGGTCTTTATCTTCGACCGGGCGTCAACGACCAAGAACCCCAGCCCGTTGGTGGCCACCACCATTTCTGCCACCACGACGTTGGTGAGCGCGTAGGTGATCCCCAGCTTGCCGCCCACCATGATGGCCGGGAGGGCCGCGGGGAGCCTGATCCGCCTCAGTAGCGCCAGTTCGTTCATCTTGAGCGATCGGCCCATCTCGACCAGCTCCGGTTCGATGCTGGTCAGGCCGAGCAGGGTTTGCACCAGGATTAGGAAGAAGATTGCAAAGCTAGCCAGGGCAACTTTGACCCCGACCCCGATACCGAACCACACCAGAAAGAGGGGAACGAAGGCCACCTTGGGGACGATCCGAAAACCCAACAGCAGCGGATAGAGGGATCGCCGCAGGAAGGGCGAGTAGAAGATACCCACCGCTGAGAAGAAGCCGAGCAGACTACCGGCGAGGAATCCGAAGATCATCTCGTAGAAGGTGATGAAGCCGGCTTCGGCGTACTCGGCGACGTTTTCGGACAAAGCTTCGACAACGGCCCCAGGAGGAGGTAGCACGATGGGGTGGAAATCTCGAACCTCGATCATCACGATCCAGAACACGACGATTCCAGCCAGGCATCGGCAGCCGCGAGGTATGGACGGCTACGTCGGGACCCACGAACGCCCGCACCTCCTG
>JABAOH010113012.1_pt1 | contig 48083 bp, 53 predicted proteins | sample 7062181 | NCBI WGS metagenome assembly JABAOH01 (sample SAMN14538630, study PRJNA623070) | marine sediment metagenome | biome: marine biome [ENVO:00000428]; feature: marine pelagic biome [ENVO:01000023]; material: deep marine sediment [ENVO:00002113]; isolation source: pool of 5 deep marine... | reverse complement strand
ATGCACGTACTGTGAAGTATTTTTGGAGTGGAATGGGAAACTATGCCCATGTTGTAAAACTAAACTGAGAGCAAATCCTAGAACAAAAAATCAAAAAGCAAAACTCAGAAAAAACATTAAAGAAAAGGTTCTAAAATCATTGGTTTCTGTAGCTGCACTGTCATCTATTACTGGAATCTGCATTAATCATGGACTGCAACACATGCTTCATTCAATTTTCAATATACTGTAAATCGAAACTTAACAGATACATTATGTTGTTATCTATAATTTGATTTTACATTCTGAAGTTAAGGATCTCACTGTCATGAAGTAGGATAGCACTAGGATTGATATAGAAATCAAACGGAGAGGGATAGCATAAGATTCGATGATGGTAACTAATCCTGTTATAGGTACTAGTAACGGCATAAGTGCAACATTCACGGATATACACCCACATGCACCTGTAAAACCTCCTAAGATTGTTCCAGTAAAACTTGGGCTAACCTTCTGTTTGCTTGTTTGAAGTACACACAGTCTGTATACCCCCATACTGAGAACCAATCCTGATAGAGCAGATATAACAACAACTAATGAGAAGCCAAAAGCCTCCGACGTTGGAACTGAAAAAATAAAAAATGGTTCAAAGAACATGTATTGCAAAAAAATCATAAATGGTACAAACATTCCAGCAAAAATTAAAATTGATAAAATAATGTACTTTGTATTAGAAAATATTTGTTTTAAAGCAAGCTTATGCATGATTTTTCATAAAATTTCCCTATGTATACCATTTATGGATTAGCTCGTCTAGGTAGTACCTACATATCATAAAGTTAAGATTTAACGACTTATTTCCTAGAAAACTGAGAATTTGTTAGGTTACTAAGGCATTAGATTGTCAAAAAATGTAAGTTTCTAAACGTTAGATGCCTAACAATGATAGCAAAAGAGCTTTTTGAGTATGTAATCTGTTTTCAGCTTGGTCCCAGACTGCAGATTGTGGACCATCAATTACAGAGCTTGTAACTTCTTTTCCTCGTTTAGCTGGAAGACAGTGCATAAAGATTGCACTTGGTTTTCCTTTCTTCATTAAAGCTGAATTTACTTGGTATGTTGGAAGGAATTTTTTTTCTCTTTTTTTGTCTTTGTTATGAATTGATGTGAATGTGTCGGTCATTATTACATCTGCATTTTTTATTGCAGTTTCTGGGACTCTAGTAATTTCAATTTTAATATTTTTCTTACATTTTTTAATTACATTTGCATTTGGTTCAAAACCTTTTGGAGTTGCAATAGAAATGTTAATTCCTGTTTTTGCACATCCGTAAATTAAAGAATTGCAAACATTGTTACCATCACCAATCCATGCAACTTTTAGTCCTTTGAGTTTTTTCTTTTTTTCTTTTATTGTCATCAAATCAGCTAATATTTGACATGGATGAAAAGAGTCAGATAATCCATTAATTACAGGCACTGATGCACTAGCAGCTAATGTTTCAAGTATATTATGATCATAAACTCGAGCCATTATAATATCTACATATCCTGATAAGCTCCTAGCAGTATCTTCTATTGATTCTCCTCGAGATAATTGAAGATCATGTGATGAGAGGTTAAGGGCATTTCCGCCTAGCTGAGCCATTCCAGTCTCAAAGCTTACTCTGGTTCGAGTAGAAGGTTTTTGAAAAATCATTGCCAAAGTTTTATGTTTTAAAACAGGCTTTGTTGCACCAGTCTTTAGATTCTTTTTTAGTTTAATTGCTAAATCAACAATTTTTGAAAGCTCATTTGGACTTAGTTCATCAAGTGTTAGTAGGTCTTTAGTTTTTAATTTCATTTTATCACGTTCCTAATTTGGTTTTGGTCTACCATCTTCAATCCACTTCTTTATTTTAGCAGATAATTCTTTTGCTTGTTGATCATTTTCTGGAGGCGCTTGATCAAACCAGTCTGCATATTTGTTAATGTCGTTTGAATCAATTCCTTCAAATGGATCTGAATCGTCAGACTCAGGTTTGGAAGTTTCAACAATTTCTTCTGGTTCACTAGTTTCTTCTGGTTTACTAGTTTCTTCTGGTTTACTAGTTTCTTCTGGTTTACTAGTTTCTTCTTGTTCTACTTCTTGTTGAGATTCAATTTCTTGCTCTGGTTCAACAGTTCCTTTTTCTGGTTGAGGGGTTTCTTCTGTTTTTTCTTCAATAACTAATTCAGAAGTATCAATTTTTCCAAAAACTGTTTCTAAGAAAAGTTCCTTGTCAAATGCTTTAAGATCAGGATATTCTTGCCCTACACCTACGTAAAGAACTGGAGAAGAAGTAATTTTTACAATTGATAATGCTGCACCACCTCTTGCATCTGCATCACTTTTTGTAAGTATAGCTGCATCAAACTTTGTGTGTTCATGAAACTCTTTTGCTTGATTAACAGTGTCATTTCCTGCAAGAGAATCGCCGACAAAAATTTTAAAATCAGGTTTTACAACGTTGGTAATTTTTTCAATTTGATCCATCAAATTTTTACTTGTTTGCATTCGTCCAGCTGTATCAATTAAAACACAATCAACTTTGTGTGATTTTGCATACAATACTGCATCTCGTGCAACTGCTGCAGGATCTGAACCATAGTTTTGTGCAACAATTTTTAGATTTAATCGATTAGTGTGTTCTCTTAATTGTTCAATTGCTCCTGCCCTAAAGGTATCAGCTGCTGCAACTACTACTGAATATTTTGATTGTTGTAAAAGATATGCAAGTTTTGCTAAGGAAGTAGTCTTTCCGGTTCCATTAATTCCTACAAATAAAATGAGATTGAGATATGGTTCACCTGCTGCTTTTTTTGCATCAATATTTGCAAATAGATCTACATGGCCTGCCTCATCAAATAGGCTTGAAATGCTTTGAACTAGGCTATCTTTAACAAATTTTTCAATTTCTTTTTTGTTGACTTTGGTGCCAATCAGTTTTTCTTTAAGATCAGACTTGATAGAATCTATAACTTCTGCTGCTACATCTGATTGTAAAAGTGAAAGCTCTAATTGAAATAAAATATCTTCAATGTCTTTTTCCTTTAGTTCTTTTTCGCTAAAGCTTTTAGCTGCACTTGAAAAAGCGTCACGTAAATTTTCAAACATTTTAGTTACCTTGATTATTTTTTAGGACTACCTGATTGCATGATTTGGTTGAATTGTTGTTTTCCTTGCTCTAAGTTTGCTACAACTTGTTGTTTTTGAGCAGATGTGTCACGTATTGCTACTTCTAATTCTTTAATTCGTGCTTCAAGAAAATTAATTGCTGATTCCCGGTCTTTTTCAATAGCTGTTCCTGCACCTAAATTCAAAACTAATTTTTCATTTGACAAAATTTTTGCTTTAACAAATGAACCCATCCCAATTGGTACAAGGGTAGTTGATTCAGGTTTTTCCCCAAGTTTTTTTATTGAATCAATTGCAGAAGTCGTTTCACGAAGCATTCCATACAAGGACTCTTCTTTACGAGATAATTCAGTAAAGTAATTTTCGAGCATTTGCATTTGCTGCATTAGTTGTTGAGCTTGTTCTTCACTCATCAATGCAAAATCAGTTCAGATGGCTATAAATGCATTCATGAAAAATAAAATGAAAAATTGGGGGATTATTTTGCTTTTGATAATCTGTTATCGACTTCTTCCCAATTTACAACATTCCACCATGCAGCAATGTAATCAGGACGTTTGTTTTGGTAGTTTAGATAGTATGCATGTTCCCAAACATCAAGACCCAAAAGTGGAACTAATCCCTTAGTTCTTGGACTGTCTTGGTTTGACATTGCAACATACTCTACTTTGCTTGTTGATGGATTGTAGACTAGCCATCCCCAACCACTTCCTTGAATGACTGCAGTTGTTGATGAAAACTTTTCTTTAAAGTCTGCAAAACTTCCAAATGAAGCATTGATTGCGTCAGCTACTGCTCCACCAGGTTCTCCACCACCATTTGGTTTCATATTGTTCCAAAATAATTTGTGGTTATCATAACCACCGCCATTGAAGTTGATTGCACCTTTAAGCTCTTGAGGAACTTGGTTAAGATCAGATAGTATATCTACGATGTCTTTATTTTGAATATCTGAACTGCATTTTCCTAAAGCGTCATTGAGTTTGGTTGTGTATGTTTGATGATGCTTTGTATGATGGATCTCCATAGTTCTTGCGTCGATATGAGGTTCTAATGCATCATATGCATATGGCATTTTTGGTAGTTCGTATTGTGTCATAGGCGCTCTGAGCTTCCAGATAATTTATTGGTTTAGTAGGCAATGTATTTTTAGACATCAATATAGGTAAAAAATAATGAAACATGCAAACAAGATTTTTTTCTTTTTAGTTATTTCGATTTCTTCAGTATTTTTCTTTCAATTATTTGAAAAGGAAAATAATTTTCAAGTGTTCATTGATAGAAGTGTTCCGTACATTGGTGCTCTAGAACCAATAGAGTCTGGTTTTGATGGGACTGGAATAATTATTGCAGTAATTGATACAGGAGTTGACTATAATCATCCTGACTTGTTTGGTCTTGGACAAGATGGTAAAGTAATAGGCGGTTATGATTTTGTAGACAAAGATGAATTTCCAATTGACACTAACGGTCATGGAACAGAGGTTGCTGGAATAATTGCAGCTGATGGTCAACTTCAAGGTATTGCACCAAAATCAAAAATTTTAGCATATAGGGTTTCACAGGACGGAGAGTCTGTTTCATCTGATTTGATAATAAAGGCAATTGAGCAGGCTGTAATTGATAATGCTGACATAATCAACATCAGTCTTGGTGTTAATCTAACTAACAATAAAATCGATAAAGCAGTCAACAAGGCTATTGAACAAGGCGTTGTGGTTGTAACTGCTGCAGGAAACCACGGACCTGACTTGGCAACAATAGGCAGTCCAGGAATCAATCCTAACACAATTACAGTTGGGGCAACCTACAACAACATCACCTCTAGTTTGGTTGCAACATTAGAAGTTGGAGACAAAAGATTTCAGGTCTTGCCAATGGTTGGAACGTTACCTGTAGATGAGCCAATTACTGCAGAAATTATTTTTGGAAAATACGGAAGAGAACGCGACTTGACAGAGCCTGATATAAAAAATTCAATTTTACTTGTAGAGCGAGGAAGTGATGTTGAAGATGAGATTGTATATTTTTCTGACAAAGAATTCAATGCTGCACAAGCAGGTGCAATTGGGTTAGTTGTGTATAACAATATTCCCGGATTATTTTATGGAGAGTTGTTACATGAATTTGCACCTGATGATTACAATCCAAGCATTCCCACCGTATCAATTTCAAGGGGAGAAGGTTTGACGCTTTTAGAATCACTTGAAGAAAATTCTAAAGGAACTCTAAATGTTTTTTATCATCCAGACTTTGTTGCACACTTTAGCTCACGTGGACCAGTTTCACCATTTTACATAAAGCCTGATCTTGTAGCACCAGGTGCATTTGTAAATACCACACTTACTGATGGAAGATACAACTTTACTAGCGGCACAAGCTTTGCTGCCCCACACGTATCAGGAACAGCTGCATTGTTGCTTGAGAAAAAAGGAGATCTTAGTCCATCAGAGATAAAGTCCCTTTTAGTTACTACCTCAAATCCAATTGCAGATGCATATGGAAACAATTTTCCAGTTGAGATTACTGGTACTGGAAGGCTAAATGTTACCCAAGCATTTAATGCAAATTTGATTATAGAGCCTACTTTTCTTACCTTTAATTTGTCTCCTGAAAAGAAAACAGATACCAAGTTTCTAAAAATAAAAAATATCAACGGAAATGATGACAATATCAAAATCAGTTTCATAGGAAATGAAAATGTAGATTATAATTACAAGTTTGAAGATGGTGGGGTAAGCATAACTGCTACATTAGTAGAGGAATTTTTTGGTCAAATTCAAGATAAAGGATTCATACAACAAGAGGGAATTTTCTATACTATTCCAATAGTTTCTCATCTAACTAAAGGAACCATTCTAGTTAATGAAAATCAAGGGAAGATCAGCTTTGATGTATCATTTCCTGATGAATGGTCTTATACGAAAATCTCAGTTAATGATGAAAACAACAGAATTGTAGATACTACATCTGTTACTCCTGCAAAAAATGGAGAAATTACTGTCTATGAGCCAGGACTATACTGGATCGAAGCACAGATTCGAATTTTTGGTGGAGAATCGTTTGAAACCTATGATGTAGTTGAGGTAAAGTCTATTTCAGAAAACAAACCAATAGAATTTTTGAGTATGTTAGATGTTCCTGAAAAACCTATTTTCATTATATTTGCGACAATAATAGTAATAGCTCTTGTTGGATTAAAGTTTAGGAAAAGTTAGGTCCTGCCTTTTTGATGTCTTCAGGTGCCTCTTTGAATTTTCTAAAGTTTTCAACAAACATTTGAGCTAGTTTTTTGGCAGACATGTCATAGGAGTCCTTGTCAATCCATGTGTTTTTTGGATCTAAAATGTCAGATGGAACATTTGGACATTCAGTTGGAATATCCAAATTAAAGAGCTCATCATGCCTGTACTTTACAATGTCTAATGCCCCAGTTAATGCAGCAGTGACCATTGCTCTGCTGTATTTTATTTTGATTCGTTTTCCAACACCATATGGTCCACCAGACCAACCAGTGTTAATCAAATAAACAACAGCCTTGTGCGAGTTTATTTTTTCACCAAGCATTTTTGCATATACTGAAGCTGGTCTTGGCATAAATGGCGCAGCAAAACATTCTGAAAATACTGCCTTTGGTTCTTTGATTCCACGCTCTGTTCCTGCGAGCTTACTAGTATATCCAGACATAAAGTGGTACATTGCTCCTTCCTTTGTTAATCTGGAAACAGGGGGCAATACACCTAGAGCATCTGCAGTAAGAAAAACTATGACTTTGGGATGACTACCAACACTTGGAATTACAGCTCCTGGAATGTAGTCAATAGGATAAGCTGCTCTTGTATTTTCAGTAAGACTGTTATCATCAAAGTCTGGCTTTAGGCTTTGCTTGTCAATTACAACATTTTCTAAGACAGCACCAGATTTGATAGCATTCCAGATTTGAGGTTCTGCTTCTTGGTTTAAGTTGATGCATTTTGCATAACATCCGCCTTCAAAATTAAAAGAACCGTTATCAGACCAGCCATGCTCATCATCACCAATTAACATTCTGTAAGGATCAGCTGAAAGTGTGGTTTTGCCAGTACCGGATAATCCAAAAAATAACGCTGTGTCTCCATCTTTGCCAATATTCGCAGAGCAGTGCATTGGGAAAACCTCTCTTGATGGTAAGATGTAATTCATTACAGAAAACATTGATTTTTTCATCTCTCCTGCATAGCTTGTGCCACCAATGAGAACAAGTTTTTTTGTTAAATCAATAATGATAAATACATTAGAGTTTGTACCATCAACTTCTGGAATTGCCTCAAAGTCATTAATGCACATTAATGTAAACTCTGGCTCGTGATTTTCAAGCTCTGCTGCAGAAGGTCTTACAAACAATTGTCTTGCAAAAAGATTTTGCCACGCATGATCATTGATAACTCTAATTGCTAAACGGTTTTGAGGTTCGGCTCCTACAAAACCATCAAAAACAAATAATTCCTTTCCATCAACAAAGTTTTTCATCTTTTCAAATAGCTTTTCAAACTTTCCAGTTGGAAACTGGTGATTAATTTTTCCCCAATCTACATTGTCGTGTGTTTCATCATCATATACTATGAATCGGTCATCAGGTGAACGTCCAGTGTACTTTCCAGTCTTTACAGAAAGAGAACCAGTACTGGTGACAATTCCTTCGTTTTTTTGTACAGCAAGATCAACTAGTTTTGCAACGGGAAGATTTCTGTGCACTATTGATGGGGTAATTCCAAAGTCTTCAAGCTGTGTTGTAAATTTGCTTGTAATCGATGATTTAGGATTTTCAGTCATTATAGCCCCTCTGATATTGCTGGCAGTAAACAAATACTAAATAAATCATAAGGAATATGCAGTCTAGTTTTCGATCTGCTCATTGTTTTGGGATTACCTTGCAGGAAGCTATTTATTTAAAAATTCTCGATCACCTTTCATGCCAATAAATAAGGAAAAACTAGAGGCAAGAGAAACCGTTTCAAAAAACAGGCCCAAGTTTATCCGACCAGAAAGCTGGAGATACAAGAGATTAGAGACCACATGGAGAAAACCAAAAGGAGTTGATAATCACCAGAGAAAACAGAAAAGTCGTGGAAGACCAGGATTAGTCAAAGTAGGCTATGGTGGACCAAAAGATGCAAGAGGGCTTCATCCATCTGGATATACAGATAATTTAGTTTACAATCTTACTGATTTAGAAAAACTTGATCCAAAAACTGATGGAGTTAGAATTGGCCACAGTGTTGGAACAAAAAAACGAACTGAAATTATGACAGTAGCAATTGAGAAAAAATTCAAAGTCTTTAACGCAAGGGTGAGTGCAGGTGCCAGTAAATCTTAAAGCTAAAAAAAGACTTGTGGCCCGAATAACAGGGGTCGGAGTTAATCGAGTAAAATTTGATTCAGATCATCTTGATGATATTGCTGATGCAATCACAAGAGACAACATTCGAAGTCTCATTACTGCTAACACCATCAAAATAAAAAAAATTGTTGGTACATCAAGAGGCAGGGCACAAACCAAAAGAACTCAAAAGAAAAAACGTGGTACCACACAGGGTTCTAAAAAAGGAAAGAAAGGAGCACGAACCAAACGAAAGGACACTCATATGATAAAGGTACGTGCACTTCGATATAGACTAAAAATTGCAAAAGATAGAAAAGAAATTACAAATCCAGAGTTTTGGCAACTATACAAGATGATTGGTGGAAACAACATAAGAAATAGTGCTCACCTGAGAAGTCTTATTGAGGAAATAGTAGCTAAACGAAAATCCTAGAACTTGTAAAACTTTTTGTTCCAGTTTAAAATTTTACCATCTTTAATTATCAATCCTTCTTTTTGTAACATGTTTGTTTTAATGTCTCCACCATATGCGTATCCTCCAACATTTCCGTCTGATTTTACAACTCTATGACATGGAATTATTACAGGGTAAGGATTTTTTTTCATAATTTGTCCAATCTGTCGTTGTCCATTTTTTAGGCCTACAGCTTTTGCTAGCTCACCATAAGTTGTAACCTTTCCTTGTGGAACCTCTGTTAGTTTTTTGTATACTTTTTGTTCAAGCTTCAAAGCCTAATTACCTCAAGATCGGTTTTTGAAAGTAGATCCAAAACCTTTTGCTTGTTTTGTCCCAATCCTCCCCAGTCTAATAGTGCAGATTGCGCCATGTTATTTCTTTCTATAATGTGCAAAAACAACTCTTGATCCAAAAAATCCAGACCGTGTTTGGGAATTACGGTTCCTAGTGCATGTTTTCCTTGGATGAGTTCTTTTGTAAATTTTTCTGGATAGTGTGTCCCACCAAAGCAAATTGCAACAGGAGCAGATTTTTTTTCTTCTTTTAGAGTCTCAACTACAAGTTTTGCAACAGAGGTGCACAGTTCTTTGTCATTCCACTGCTTTTCTGTTGTACCAATTTCAATGAATATTGTTGGTTTGTTTAGTGCTGTTGGTCCGTGATGAGTAGCTTCTATTGTAATTTGAAAATCTGAAAAATCGCTTTTGTGCTTCCATAACTTTTGAAGATAAGCTTTTTGAAGAGATGGATGTGGAATTGCAACCTGTCTATTGTTTCCACCAAACTTTGCATCAGAAAAATTTCCCGTGCTATGACATGTAAGAGCTAAAACACCAGACTCTGCAGCGTGTTTAGACAAAAACACAAAACCATCATACGAGTATTTTTCTTCAAGCCAATCAGCAGAAATTGCTGGAGTTGGAATAATCAGTAAATCAAAATTCTGGCCCCGATAAATTTCTCCATCCTTTTTCATATCTTGTGAAATGAAGGTGGCCATGTTGTTGCCAGCAGGGTCATCTTGATAGGCAACGAGCAATTGCATTAGATAAAAGATATAAGGACACCTTATTAATCACAGGCATTGAACCCGAAAAAAACCGTACGTGATATGATAAATACAATGAAGCTTGCAAAAAAATCCGATAAGGAAGACTATTCACAACATCTAAGACTTGTGTTGTTAGGAATTGCTGGCGTTGGTACAATTGGATTTATAATTCAGTTTGTTTTTTCGGTAGCAACATTTGATGGTACATAAAATTGATAGAACAAATTCCTCAGATAGTAAAGGCAGATGTAGAACAACCTAGTGTTGAACAACCAAATACTGAACAGTCAACAGAACCTGCAGTTGAACAGCAACCAAGTTTTGAACAACAAACACCAGAGCCAGCTGTAGAACAGCCCAGTGTTGAACAACCAGCTCCAGAACCTACAGTTGAACAACAACCAACTGAGCAGCCAAGCACTGAAGCTCCAAAAGAAGAACCATCTTCAGGTGAAGAAATAAAATCACATCTTTTTGCAATAAGAACAACTGGTGGTCAAGAAAAAGTTGTGCTTAATTTATTACAAAACAAAGTTAGAACACAAAATATCAATATTCAATCAGTTTTGTTAGTTGAGAATTTGAAAGGCTATGTAGTTTTAGAGGCAGTTGATGTTAATCAGGCATTTATGGCAATTCAAGGAGTAAGGCATATCCGTGGACAGTTAAGAGGAGAATTAGAATTCAAAGACATTGAAGGGTATTTGGTTAAGAAGTCAACCGTTACAGAACTTGCAGTCGATAAGATTGTTGAGGTAATTGGAGGACCATTTAAGGGAATGAAGGCAACTATTACTAGAATTGATCATGATAAGGAAGAAGCAACGGTCATTTTACTTGATGCACCATATCAGCTTCCAGTCACAGTAGATGCAAACTATCTCAAGATTAGCACAGAGTAGCAAAGGATTAAATTTTCATTTTAGAGTGAAAAAATAATGGGAGAATCACAAAAAATTTCATCATTGGTTACAGGAGGACAAGCATCAGCAGGTCCACCACTAGGTCCAGCACTTGGTCCAATGGGCGTTAACATTATGGAAGTGATTAACGCCATCAATGAGAAAACAAAAGACTTTGAGGGAATGAAGGTTCCAGTAACCGTTTCAGTTGACAGCGATACCAAAAAGTGGGAAATTGAAATTGGAATCCCATCAGCAGCTGCTTTAATTCTAAAAGAAACTGGAATTCAAAAAGGCTCTGGTACATCAGGCACTGACTGGGTTGGCGACATTAGTATGGATGGAGTTGTTAAGGTTGCAAAGACAAAACTAGAAAGATCATATGCAGATTCTCTAAAATCAGTCGCAAAAGAAATTATCGGAACATGTTTGTGTTTAGGAATTAAAGTTGAAGGAAAATCACCCAAAGAACTTACTGCAGAAATTAATGCAGGAAAGTGGGATGAGAAATTAAAATAAAATTTTATTTTTGTGTAAGATATACAGGATCTTTATCAGTTTTTTGAAGCTCTACAAATGTTTCAGTGTTTTGAATTCCTTCAATTTTTCCTATCTTTTCAATTACTACAGAGTGTAATGCTTCTAGGTTTTGAGAGTATACTCTAACTATAATGTCAAATCGACCAGTAACTTCAGAAATTGATGCAACTTCTGGTGTTTCCATTAGAGCTTTTTGAATTTGATCTTTGTATTTTGGATCACGGTTTATCCCTACTGATGCCTTGACTCCAATTCCTAACAAAGAGTCATCTATTACGATAGTGAATTTTTTAATAAGTTTCTTTTTGTTTAGTCTCTTGATTCTACTATAAAGAACAGAAGAGTTTATCCCAAGTTTTTTTGAAAGGTTTGGAACTGAAATATTTGCATCCTTTGTAAGCTCGTACAGCAATTTCATGTCAAGCTCATCGTATCTAAGCAACGATTTCAAAGCATAGCAGTTTGGGTAATAAATGTAAGTTTTCAGAGTATTCTTAAAGTAAATTTCAATTTAGAATTCATAATTCTAAAATTATTCTAAAAAGTTAGATTTTTGCCTTCAAAGCCGATAAACGATTTTAAGTAGGGTTTTTAGAAAATTGGCGTATTGATTACTGAAAAGCAGTTAGCAGAAATGATTAAGGAAGCAAAGGCTACTGAAAAGGAAAGAAAATTCAAACAGTCCCTAGAGATGATTATGGTTTTCAAAGATATTGATGTAAAAAAAGGATTTACAATTAATGAAGTAGTTCAGCTGCCAAAGACTAGCTCTCCAGCTGCAATCTGTGTTATGGCATCTGGAGATATGGGACTAAAAGCAAAAAATGCAAATGCTGACAGAGTTATGGACAATGACGAAATAAACCAAATTGCTACTAACAAAAGAGAGTCTAGAAAACTCATCAACAAATTTGATTTCTTTTTGGCAGACACCAAACTAATGCCAGTTGTTGGTAAGGTTTTAGGACAGATAATGGGTCCAAGAGGAAAAATGCCTACACCCGTTCCATTTAATGCACCAATTGATTCATTTTTGTCAAGATTTAGATCCTCAGTTAGAGTAAGAGTGAAGAACTCTTTGTCAATGGCATGCAAAATTGGTGATGAATCAATGGAAGATGCAGACTTGGCAGCTAATGCACATGCAGTACTTAGCTCAGTTGAGAAAAAATTACCAAATGGAGACAAAAACATTAGAAAAGTCATGATAAAAACTACAATGGGAAAAATTGCAAAAGAACCTCAAGTGGTGAAAAAATAGATGCACGAGAACAGAACAAAATTCCCAAAGAAAAAAACTCAAATGTACCAGCAGCTACAAGAGCTACCAAAAAAGTACAAAGTGTTAGCTCTAGTCCGAATGGAAAAGGTTAGAGCATCTCAACTATTACCATTAAGAAAAAAATTCAAAGGCGAAGTAGAAATTTTTAGTATTAAAGATAAGGTTGCAAAAAAAGCACTTGAAAAACTAGATGTTCCTGGAATTAAAGACATGATTGAGAAGCTAACCGGTCAATGTCTTTTCATGTTTACAAACATGTCACCATTTAAGCTAAATGTTTTACTTGGAAAAAATAAGATTCTACTTTTGGCACGTGCTGGCGATAATGCAAGCATGGATGTTGTCATTCCAGCAAAAAACACTGGTGTTGCACCAGGTCCAATCCTTACTGATTTTAAAGAAGCAAATGTTCCAACAAAAATTGATCAAGGAACAATTTGGATTACAAAAGATACAGTTGCAGCTAAAAAAGGAGAGCCAATTAATGCAAAGCTTGCAATTCTATTAGGTAAACTTGACATCAAGGCAGTAGAGGCAGGAATTTCATTATCTAATGCACTAGAAGAAGGACTGCTTTACTCTAAAGAAGAGTTAACAATTGATGTTGAAAAGTTCAGAGAAGAGCTTGCAAGAGCACACCAAGAGGCAGTTTCATTATCAATTGAAGCAGCATATGTTACAAAAGACAATGTTGAGCAAATTCTTGCAAAGGCTGCACAAGGCGGTCGCTCTGTTGCATTAGAAGCAGGATACATTACAGATGAAAACAAAGAACAGATTTTACAAAGGGCCCATTCTCATGCACAGGGTCTAGCTGGAAAAGCTAAAGACTATAAACCACAATAAAAAAAGAAAAGGATTATCCTTCTCTTAGTAAGCCCGCCCAGACCAATGCATTTTCGGGAAGATCATCCAAGGAGGCTATCTCCACATCCGTCGCTTTTTTCGTCAAAAATCCTTTCATGATACACTATACAATGAATATGAATTAAGAAATTGTTTGTAATTTTTAGCAGACATCTGATAGCTTTTCAACCCCTGCATCAGAATAATCCTCAACTGCCTCATGTACTGCATTACAGTGTCTTACAAGAATTATCTCATTTTGAAGAATCATTCCACAAAACTTACACTTTCTAACTGCCATCCTCTCATCAAGAAATTTTATTTTAAATTAGAACATAAGAGATTGTTTGTTCAGATTTACAACAGATCCAAAGATCAGTCTGATTGGATACATGAGACATTTGCTTGAAACTTTCCAGAACTATCGTCAGTTCCCTTAACTGTTATGGTTTGATCATCTCCACAGCTCCCGGTAGCTGCAAAAGATACTGAATATTCTGTCTCACAAAAATTATCTACCTGTAATATTCCAACCACACGAAACTCATTATCTTCTATTTGACCACTTGTTAGCTTGATTGCAATACTTTGATTACTTTCCATTGATTTTATTCCCATACCAGATGGACCAGTACCTAATCCAAGTCTAGTTTTTTCTGAAAGTAATACGAAAATGTTAACATTAGAAAATTGTTTTCCATTACCACATGTAAAATCTCCTTTACCCTGAGCAATTAATGAAATACCGTCACTTCCTGCAAAAGCATTTGGTGTAAACGCCCAAAATATTGCTATATTGATAATTGCGATCTTTAAAAGGTGGATTTTTTGCATTGCGTATTTTGCAAATATCGCTGCCTGATTGATAAACTCTTCTATGTTTTTGTTTAGAAAAAAATGATTTTGGTCGTTTGATTCTGCTTAACATTTACATATTATTAGTAAGGAGAATATTTTCGATAAAAATGACAGACAAAACTCCATCTAAGAAAAAACAAAGGGAGTTTGTTGAGAAGCTAAATGAGGCAATGCCTAAGATTCCGGCAATGAAATGGGGAGCATTAACTAACATGTTTCCAACAAATGCAAAGATAGAAGAGATGAATCGCTTGTTACCTCATGATAAAAGATGGCATTTGTTGTTTGAAGAAAAAAACCAAGTAAACGTTGATGGAGTAACTGTACGACGTAAGAACTTGGATTCTATGACCTAATTACCTCTGACCTTTGGAAGATTCCAATTATACTTCATAGCAACTAGACGCAATCCTGTAACAATTACAATTCCAGCAATAGAAGCAATGTAAATATCAGCACCAGCTACCAAAATAAAGTAGAATATCACAGCACCAATAAAGCTAGCAGATGCATATAGCTCCTTTACAAAGACAATTGGAATCTGGTTTACAAAGACATCTCTTAGTATTCCTCCTCCAACTGCAGTAAGCATTCCAGCTAGAATTATTGCAACAAAATTTAATCCAAAAAGATTGTATGCAAAGGTGGCACCAATTACAGTAAATACGCCCAATCCAATTGCGTCAAATTTTAAAAATACATTCCAGTGCTTTTTTAGCTTGGTATACAAAAAGAACAATACTACCCCGGTAGCAACTGTAATTATTACATAGGTTGGATCCATAATAGAGTTTGGCGGAAAGCGTCCAAGAACAATATCACGAATTGTTCCACCTGCAACGCCAGTGATTGTAGCCAAAATTACAATTCCAACAATGTCAGCTTTGTTTTCAATTGCTTTGAATGCACCAGTTACTGCAAAAGCCATTGTACCAAAAAGATCTAAAATGTAAATGAAAACCTCTGCTGGAACACTAAAGTCTACCAAACTAAATACAATACAGTCTAGTTGTAATTAACAATAGAGTTTTTTAAAAAATAAAATTCTAACCAAAGAGTGCTGACAAGCCTTCCATTGCTTGCTCTTCAGACTTTTCGTCCTTTGCTGGTTTTTCTTTCTTTTCTCCTTTCTTTTCATCTCCGCCACCGCCTGCTGCTTCTGCTGCTGGTGCGGCTGCAGCTGCTACTGCAACTGGTGCTGCTTTGATTGCTTCTTCAATGTTTACATCAGCCAAAGATGCTACTAGTGCCTTTACTTGAGCTTCGTTAACTTCAGCTCCGGAGGCTTTTACCAAACTAGTGATGTTTTCCTCATTGACATCCTTCTTTAGTTTGTGAAGCATCAATGCAGCGTAAACATATTCCATTGTATCGGGGATGTGCGCTGGGCATAATATAAAACTATAGAGAAATTAGGCACGAAAATTAATTGAGAATTCGAAGACTTCGGCAAATAGAGTACAAATTTCGCTTGAGGTTTTTATCGTATAGTGTATCCATTCTTTGTCTTAGAATTTGCTTGGCATGTTCTTTTTCAGAGCCAGCTGGCAATGACAAGACATTGTTTAGAAGCTCAGGCAATGACTCTCTTACCCAACCATCTAAAACAGAATATGCCTTTGGTGGAATTTGTGTAACGCGGTCTTGGTCTAAATCCAAAACATCTGTAAAGTTTTCATGTTCAATTCTGTAGATTAATCCAAAGATGCAGTTTTCTGGAGTTGGATTTTCTAAAATTTCTTGAGAGCGAGTTCCTGCCTTTCCTTGCTCTAGTTTGTTTTTGAGACCAACTGGATTAACTATTATTCCATTAATTCCGATTTTTTTATCATCAACGCCAGTAACTGTTCCAAAAATAAACTTCTTAAAGTCACCATCTTGTTTAGTTGAAAAAACATGGTCGCCTTCTTTTAGTCCCTTGGATTTTTTGCCAAACACGAATCAGAGTCTGTGGATATTGTATTTAATGTATGGCAATTATTTGCACTTTTTTTTGTGCTTTCGAAGAGCTTCTGGATAATTGAATTCAGCACCGCAGGTTCTGCATTTTTCTTTCTTTTTATTATGTGCAATATCTTGGTGTTTTTTTAGTCGTTCTGGGTCTTTGATTTCTAATCCACATTCTTTGCACTTTGTTGCACTAGAGCTGGAACTAAAAAATCCCATGCAAATAATACAACTATCTAGTACAAAAGATGATCCTAAATTCTTAATATCGGTCTGTTTGTGAGGTTTTTGATATGGATAAAGCTGAAATTCTTGCAAAATTTTCTGCAGAACCTGATAAATATTACAAAGTAAAGCTGTTCGAAGAACAGGGTTATCAGCGAAAGTCTTGTTCTGTATGTGGAAGATTTTTTTGGACAATAGATGAGAATAGAAGCTCTTGTCCAGAAGACTCTGAAGATACGTATTCGTTTATTGATAATCCTCCAACTCTCAAAAGATTTGATTACTCTCAAGCATGGAATGAGGTAGAGTCGTTTTTTACAAAAAACGGTCACACATCTGTGAATCGTTATCCTGTAGTTTGTCGATGGCGAGATGATTTGTATTTTACAATAGCTTCAGTTGTTGACTTTCAAAGAATAATGGGCTCTAAAGTTGTCTTTGAGTTTCCTGCAAATCCAATACTAGTTCCACAACCATGTTTGCGATTCAAGGATTTAGAAAACGTTGGAGTGACTGGCAGACATTTTTCTAGCTTTTGTATGATTGGGCAACTTAGTATTCCTAATGAGAAAGGATACTGGAAGGACGAATGTATTGACTTGGATTATAGATTGCTAACTAATCAGTTTGGCATTAATAAAAAAGAGATTGTCTTTGTTGAAGACGTCTGGGAAGGAGGTGGCTCCTTTGGTTCTAGTTTAGAGTATTATGTTAAGGGACTAGAGCTTGGAAATGCAGTCTTTACAGAGTTTCAAGGAGAGTTAGGAAATCATACTGAGCTAGACCAGAAGGTAATTGACATGGGAGCTGGATTGGAAAGATTTGCGTGGATTACAATGGGAACGCCAACTGCGTATGATTGCTGTTTTGGTCCAATTACTCAAAAGCTAATCGACAAGGTTGGAATTGACATTGAACAAAACTTGCTAACGCAATACTTTGTCGAAGTAGCAAAGAACCAAGAAAAGTATCCAAATATTCTAGAAGTCAAAAACCATGCAATTGCAAACGTTGGACTAGACCAACAAAAAGTATTGCATGGGATCAATCCACTAGAAGGAATTTATCTCATTGCAGACCATCTTAGAACTTTGATATTTGCTATTTCTGATGGTGCACTGCCAAGTAATGTTGGTGGAGGATACAATTTGCGAATTGTACTTCGCAGAATCATTGGAACGATGCAAAGACTAGGACTAAAGCTTGATCTAAACGAGATGATTGACTGGCATATTGATTATCTAAAGGCAACATATCCAGAACTTGAAGAAAAACGAGCTGATGTTAAGACAATAGTTGGTGTAGAATCAAAAAGATATGAAGAGTCTAAAATCCGAATGGAAAAAATTGCAAATAATCTCAAATCAAAAAAGCATGTTCCAAATGTAGATGAGCTAATTACAATGTATGAATCCGATGGAATCACGCCTGATTATCTTAAGGAATTAGAGGTGATTCCTGAAATTCCACCTACGTTTTACTCTAAACTATCTGATTTACACCAGACAGTTGATACTAAACAAACAGCAAAGCTTCCTCTAGAGGGAACTGCAGAAACTGAGTTGTTATTCTATGGGGATGACCCGCATGACTTTGAAGCTAAAGTTTTAGCTGTCTTTGACAAGTTTGTTGTATTAGATAAGACGTCATTTTATGCAAGAGGTGGAGGACAAGAGCCAGATTACGGAACAATTGCAGGCTTTGAGGTAGTTGATGTTAACAAACACGGCAATGTTATAGTTCATGAGCTAAAAGGAGGAGTTCCAAAGGAAGGAGAAACCGTTCATTGTATTGTAGATTCAGCAAGAAGAGAAGGAATTACTAAACATCACACCAGTACACATATTCTCAATTCATCAGCTCGAAACATTTTGGGTTCATGGGTTTGGCAAAACTCTGCATTCAAAGAAGTTGATCATGCCAGACTAGACATTACACACCACTCTGCACTAACTGATGAGCAGGTAAAGCAAATTGAAGAGTTTGCAAACAAGATTGTGCAAAAGGACATGCAAGTATCAATTGAAAACTATGATAGAGGAACTGCTGAGCAAAAGTACGGCTTTAGAATTTACCAAGGAGGGGTAGTTCCAGTAAAATCAGTTAGAATTGTTGCAATTGAGGACTTTGATATTGAGGCCTGTGGTGGAACGCATGTAAAGAAAACCAAAGAGATTGATTTGATAAAAATTACAAGAACTAAACGAATCCAAGACGGAGTTGTAAGATTAGAGTTTGTAGCTGGACCTGCAGCTCAAGAATACTTGAAGACTCATGAAGCTGATGTTGAAAAACAAGCTGCTGAAGCTGCTGCAAAAGCAGAACGTGATAAATTACGTGATCAGAAAAAGGCCGAAGCTCGTGAAAAGATTCCAGTTATTTTAGAACAGGTTACACAAGCTACATCGGATACAACAATTGAAGATATTTCAGTAACAGTTGCAGATTCTGGAATGTTTTGTTCAAGTTCTAGTGAGCATTATGATGAATATTTTCATATCAACTTTGGTGAGAAGCTAATCAAAAAAGACCCAAAGGCCTCATATTGTGGCATTTTTGAGGCGGGATCCACGCTTAGGGCCATCGTATATTCAGGAGAATCCTCAAAAAACAAGAATGCAGGTGCTATTGCTAAAGCAGTATCTGAGATTTTAGGTGGCTCTGGTGGTGGAAATAATAGATTTGCCCAAGGGGGAGGTAAAGACAAGTCAAAAAAAGACGAAGCAATAAAAAAAGCAAAACAGATGGTTCTAGAATAATGGTTGACTGGTCTGGAATTGAATCAAAGTGGAGACAAAAATGGATTGAAAACAAAGACTTTGAAACAAATCCAAATGAAAAAGAAAAAAAATTCATCACAGTAGCTTATCCGTATCCAAACTCACCACAACACATTGGACATGGCAGAACCTACACTCTAGCTGATGTTCATGCAAGATACTATAGAATGAAAGGATACAATGTTTTGTTTCCAATGGGATTTCACTATACTGGTACTCCTATACTTGGGATGGCAAAGCGAGTCGAATCTGGAGATGCGGAAATCATTGATGGTTTGAAAAATATCTACCATGTTTCTGATGAAGATATCAAGACATTTGTTGAACCAATAAAGATTGCAGATTACTTTCATGAAGAAATCAAAGCTGGAATGATTGAGATGGGTTATTCAATTGACTGGCGACGAGAGTTTACAACAATTGATCCTGTTTATCAGAAATTCATTGAATGGCAAATCACCACTCTACGAGAAAAAAATTTAATCATTCAAGGAAGTCATCCTGTTGGATGGTGTCCAAAGGATCAAAATCCTGTATCTCAACATGATACATTGGGAGATGTTGAACCAGACTTTACTGAATATATTCTCATAAAGTTCAAGTTTGGTGATTATATCATACCAACAGCTACACTGCGACCTGAAACTCTATTTGGTGTTACGAATCTTTGGGTAAATCCTAAAACGGTTTACAAAAAAATTACAGTTGATGGCGAAAAGTGGATTGTTAGTGCAGAGTGTGCACGCAAGCTAGAGTTTTTGGATAAAAAAGTAACATATGATGGAGAGATTCCTGGGTCTGAGCTAATTGGAGAAAAAGTGTTTTCACCACACATTGAAGGTTCTACTGGACGAAATCTGCTAATGCTTCCAGCTAGCTTTGTTGAATCTCAAACAGGAACAGGAATCGTAATGTCTGTTCCTGCACACGCTCCATTTGACTATCAGGCTTTAGCTGATTTTAAAAAAACCCAGCCTCCAAATGCCGAGGTGCAGCTAATCAAGCCTATTTCCATTATTACCACTGATGGATATGGAGAATTTCCAGCAATAGAGGCAGTTGAAAGAATGGGAATTACAAACCAAAATGACTCCAAGCTTGAAGAAGCAACAACTGAAATTTACGGAAAGGAATTCTATGGTGGCAAGCTTAAGTCAAACACTGGTCCATTTGCTGGAAAAATGGTTTCTTCTGTAAAAGATGAGATCAAAAAGTGGTTAATTGATATGAAAATGGCTGACATTTTGTTAGAGTTAACAAACTCTCCTGTTCGATGTCGTTGCGGAACAGAATGTGTTGTTAAGATTTTGAACAACCAATGGTTTCTAAATTATGGGGACTCAGACTGGAAGGAAAAAGCTTCCAAATGTTTACATCAGATGAGTATTTTGCCACAAGAGATTCAAGGAGAATTTGATTATGTTATAGGATGGCTTCGTGAGCGAGCTTGTGCTAGACAACATGGACTTGGAACATTGCTTCCATGGGATAAAGATTGGATTGTTGAGAGTTTATCAGATTCAGTAATTTACATGGCGTATTATACAATAGCTAAATTTGTAAATGCTGGAACATTAAAAGCAGATAACTTAACTAAAGCATTTTTTGATTATGCTTTCTTAGGAAAAGGCTCTGCAGATTCATCAGGGGTTGATTCTAAATTAGCTGAAGAAATTAGAAAAGAGTTTTCTTACTTTTATCCAGTAGATTCTAGACATTCAGGTCGAGATTTGGTTCCAAACCATCTAACATTTTTTGTATTAAACCATGTTGCAATATTTCCTGAAGAAAACTGGCCACAACAGATAGTGGTGAATGGTTCTGTTTTGATGGATGGTAAAAAAATGTCAAAATCAATGGGAAACATCATTCCATTGAGAAAAGCAATCCGAGATTATGGAGCTGACCCAATTAGATTAGCAATAATTGTATCAGCTGAGCTATTACAAGATGCTGATTTTAATTTAGAATCTGTTCGCGGAATTAAAAACAAGTTAGAAGCTTTGCATGATGAATGCTCTAAGCTAAAACCTGGAAAAACTAATCTGCAAGCTGAAGACAAGTGGATTTTGTCCAAGCTTCAATCTTTGGTTGAGCGAGTTTCTGGCTCTATAGAAAAAATGCGTCTTCGAGAAGGCCTCCATGATGTATTATTTGCCTTTGAAGGGGATGTGAATTGGTACCTAAAAAGAGCGCAAGCAAAGGGTAGAAGTGACTATTCTGGGTTACTTCATGAGATTAATTCAAAACGAGTGGCAATGCTTTCTCCATTTGCACCGCACATTGCCGAAGAAATGTGGGAGAAGCTTGGAAATGATGGTTTAGCTTCAAAATCAAGCTGGCCTACTATATCAGCTGATGTGGTTGATTCTAATGCAATTCAGTCTGAGGATTTACTAAAAAGTATCATGGATGATATTGCAAATATAATCAAAATTACCAAGATTACTCCAAAAAAGATTGTAATCTATACAGCTGATGCATTCAAGGGTAAAGCGTATCATGCTATTTTAGGTAAAGTAATGTCTGGTCAAACTAACATGGGAGCTATTATGAAAGAGCTAATTGCAAATCCAGACACTAGTGATATTAAGAAAAATCCTGACTTTGTGCAAAAGACAATCAAGGATATTTTGTCGGAACCAGTTGAGATTAGAAAGACAAGATTAGAGAGTGGTGAGTTTGATGAGAAAAGCTTGATTGGTTCTGAGCTAATTAGTCTAGCTAAAGCTGATTTTGGAGTAGATGTAGCTGTGTATTCTGAGAAAGATTCAGAAATTTATGATCCAAAAGGAAAGGCTAGACACGCAAGGCCTTTCAAGCCAGCTATATTGATTGAATAAATTAAAAATTTTCAGTTTCAAATTTTGCATTCCACTCTTTTGCCCATTTTCTAATTGGATAAATCGGAATGAGGATTACAGGTGCAATGGCAAAAATCAAGCCATATGGAAATGGAGCGGTTAGCTGTATTGTCATACTAATTGCTATTGCAATAAAAAGCAAAAATATTCCCTTACTTAGCTGTTCTATTCGATAAAAGGAGTAAATCCAAATGGGTGGTATAAGGCAAAAAACTGTTAGTAAAGCAACATCTACAGGTTTTTGTTGTACCAATGTAAGTAGGTTCTATTACTTGAAATTAAGAATTTTTAAAGAAAAAAAGACTTGAGTTATCCTGCTCTCTCCAAGATAAACTCCCAATCAGTTTGCTTGTTTTGAATTTCATTTACCTCTGAATCCATTTGTGCAAGCTGCAGTCTTAGCTTTGCTGCTATATCAGCTGGTGGAGATTCTAGCTGTTCTGATGGTCCTTCAAAGTGATGATTCACAGATTGCAGTTTTTTAAGCGTAGTTTCAAAAAGCTGAGAGACTCTAATCCAACATGAGCTGTTTTCATTTTTTTTACAGTCTGGTGCTGCCTGTGCGGGTATTGCCTGAATCAGCATTCCTGCAATAAAAGAGGCTGCTACTAGAGCAAAAACAATTTTTGTATTCATTAGTAGCTTGAATGAAAGGTATTAGTTATTGTTTGAGAAATATCTAGTCTAGATTTAGTTCAAAACCTGATTTTGTGCTTAAATACAAAAATTGCAACAAAGGCCAAATGGTTTTAAAAATATGCGTTCATTGTGGAAGAGAATTTGAAGACATGTTTAACAGACGAATTTGTTCTGATAAATGTGGTTTAGAAATGTCCTAAACAATTTAGCCCATGATTGTAAAAAAATAAACCAATAATAGGTCTGAATCCTAGAACAATTCATGACACTTGCAAAGGCAACTCTTCGAGTGCGAATGAGTGAATCTGATGCACACTATGCAGGAAATCTAGTTGCAGGAGGCCAAATTCTCAAATTATTTGGCGATGTGGCAACTGAGCTTACAATTAGACATGATGGAGATGAAGGATTGCTTCGAGCATACGAGAATGTTGAATTTTTATCTCCTGTATATGCAGGTGATTTTGTTGAGGTATCTGGTACCATTACAAAAACAGGAAAGACAAGTAGAACCATTTCCTTTGAGGCTTACAAGGTAATTGCACCAACTAAAGATGCAAAGCATGATAGCGCATGCGATGTACTGGAACAGCCAATTCTAGTTGCAAAGGCAACTGGAACATGTGTAGTAACACAAGATAAACAGAGAAAATAGAGGATTGAATCTATACTAGCTAGTTCATAATTGCTTAAAATGATAATATTGCAATCAAATAGTTGAAAAAATTACTAGGACTAATTCCAATTCTTACATTTTCAGTACTGCTTTTAGCTCCATTAGGTGCCCAAAATGCAACAGCTCTTAATGTGATTTATGATAATGGAGGTCCTACAGGAGCTTTTAGTTCATCAATTAGTGATCAAATATCTGCTGATGACTTCGTATTAACTGAAACACAAAAGGTAACTGATGGACATTTTTGGACATCTGAAACCATTCCATGGGATGGAACTTTGGAATATTTCATTTATGAGGATGCAGGTGGATTACCTGGAGCACTGATTGCGAGTGGAAATGGTCAAAACGTACAACGAAATGAAGTTTACCTTGGTTCTTTACTTCCTACTTTTGAATATTGGTTTGATTTTGAAGATCATGATGAGCTGCAAGCTGGACAGACATATTGGCTTGGACTTCATCTAGCAAGCAATTACGACAATTTCGGAATTTCTTGGTTTAGTACTACTAACTTAATGGGCAATGAAGTACGATTCAATCTTAATCAAGGGAATTTGCCTGCAGTTTGGAGCCCTCCAATAGTTAATGGACATTTTGCATTCTTTCTTACAGGAGCTGAGGCAATAGGTGGAGAAGTAATTCCAATTTCAGCTACTTCACTTTTAGTTTCAGGAATACAAACTAACTTTTCATGGATTGTAACAGCTGCAGCACTTGTAGCTGGTGGCAGTGCATTTTTTGTTTTGAGAAAAAATGAATAAAATTCTTCCATTGTTTGCATTTTCTATTCTCATTTTTGTTCCTATAGGAATACAAAATGCATATGCAGCTACATTTTTTGTTGCTGTTTCTGGAGATGATTCAAATGATGGTATGAGTATGGCATTTCCATTTCAAACAATCTCTGCTGCATTTGATGTTGCTGTTTCAGGTGACATAATTGTCGTTCAACCTGGAACTTATTTTGGAGATCTTGTTATTTCTGAAGAGCTTACATTTTCAATAGATCAATGCTCAAGTGAAGAAGATCTTCGTGACGCTGATATGGATGGAACTCCTAATTGTCTTGATGTAGATACGAACCAACCACAAGTAATCAAGCCTGGATTTGATCTATTAGATGTAAATCCTACAGGAATTACAGAAATTGCCTTATCAATTCCTGCTGGACATTTTGGAGACATTGGCGGAGTTCCATCTGATCCATTTACTGGAATCATTCCGCTTAGAGGAGAGTTACCACCAACTGGAACATTTCAAAGAAGTCCATTTCAGTTATCACCATTTCAGCTATTAGATACTGCTAATCCTGGTTCCAAATTTGCACTAAAGGAACATCCAAGAACTAGTCCACAAGGAACAGCACCAGTTGTAATAGAACGACTAGATGAAATTGTTCTATCTAACATCGGTGACACTGCAACAGTTGATGTTGAAATGGTTTCATTATCTTTGACTAGTATAAACCCAATTCAGGTAACTTATGGAAGTGTTGGAGACCAATTCTTTGATGTATTTGTAGAACTAGAACCAAATCCAACTCCCACCGGTCATCGAGGCTTTTACATAATTGACCGCTCAATTCCAACTGGTGGTACAGTACAACAGATTACATTTACTGGTTTAGAGTTACAGTTAAGATTTGAAAATCCTAATGCCCCACAGGCAGAATATGTTCCATATCTTGGCGATGTAATATTAGAAATTCCTGTAGAGTATAATCTAATTTCTTTGATTGGTGGAAACATAATTCCTATAGAAGCAACTAGTCTTATTCTTGCAGGTGTTCAAACTCCAGCAGTATGGATGCTTTCTGCACTTTCAGCATTAGGTATTGGAGCTTTTTGGATAACAAGAAACCCATACAATGTAAGAAACATCAAGGTTCTCTTAGAAGATTACTTTGATAGAATAAAGTAAACCAGAATTATTACTCCTCCTATTACAGAGCCTTTGATTATTAGATGACCAAGTGCTAAATTCATGAGAAAACTAGCTCATCTGTGATAATTGTTCTTTTGAATCTGAAATTGACTTTTCTAGAAAACTAATTCTTTTTTGAATCTTCATTTTAGATTCGTCATTTATATTGCCAGTAAGCTTTTTTTGTAAATCATACAGTTCCTGAGTAGCTTCAATAAGGTATTGCTCTAGGGAAAATTTAGTTCGTTTATCATCACAATGCAATATACTAATTAGAAAACTCTACAAATTAGAATTTTTCTTGAAAAAATAATTTTTTAGGTCTTGTTTTTCCTTAGTTGTAAGCTCATTTATTGGAACTTTGATGAGTTTTTTTTCTTTTTTTAGTCCATGGCGCTCTAGTGTTTCAATTTCAACATAAGGAACATCAAATGATTTTTTTGTTTTTTCAATTTTTGAAATATTTCTTTTCATATTCATATTAAAAAACCGAATAGAAAGACAAGTGTTTCCTGCTGCATCTAGTGCATCTCTAATAGATTCATGAAGAATTTTTTTTCGAGAAAAATTATTTGGTTTATCATCAAAAATAATTACTCTTTCTTGAGGAGCCATCGCCTTGTCTATTTCTAAATTCACAGTCACATGATTTTGTTTAGCTTTTCTAGATGGTTTTTTTTCCTCTGAAGTCTTTAGTTTTTTGATATACCTTCGAGTCAATGTTTCAAATGATAAAAATTCCAATATACCCGATACTGTGTCTATTTTGAACATACAAATTAACAATTTTTTTATATTTTTTTAGTTGTTTTTTTACACAAACAATCCTTGATTAATTTTAAAGTGGTAGTATCTCTAAATGGGCTCTCTAAAAATTCTCATAGCAGAAGACGATGAAGACATTGGAAGACAATACCAATCTGCACTAGATGATTTGGGTCATGAGGTACATCTTACAAAAGATGGACAAGAATGTATCAAAAACTATGATTATGCAATGTCCTTTAACAAAGAAGAGCGACCAACTCCTTATGATGTGGTAGTAGTTGACTATCTAATGCCAGTCAAAGACGGATTGACACTTACAAAAGAAATTTTAAAAAAATGCCCTGAGCAACGGATAATCTTTGTTACAGGTCATGGTCCAAAGCTTCTATCAGAGCTCAACGATTTTGATGGTCAAGTAGAAGTTTTAGTCAAACCAGTATCCCTTACATCATTAATTGCTAGAATTGAAAACAAGAGACAAAAAGATATAGCAAAAAAAATGTTTTCACAGCTAAAAAAGTGGAATAAAAATGACAGTATTTCTAATCCAACAGGTCCTGTACGACTAGTTGACAAATATAATGTAATTCCAGATTAAATATTTCCAAAAAACTTTGAATTTATAATGCAAAACAATGTAAAGAAAGTATGTTTGAAAATGAGTTTACTTGGGGAAAAGCAGTTTCTCAAAGTCAAACAGAAAAATTTCATCAAGATTTTGATAACGCTGTAAACCAAGTTAGAAAAGAGCTGGGAAAAACACATCCTAATATTATAAACGGAAAAGAAATTGCATCGCAAGATCTTTTTACAGTGACATCTCCTGCAGATAGTTCAATTACAATTGGTCAATTTCCTAGTGCCACTCAACAAAATGCACAAGATGCTATATCAGCTGCAAAAAATGCATTTGGAGAATGGAGTAATACTTCTTATCAGAATCGAGCAAAAATATTCAAAGAATGCGCAGACGAATTTTCACGACAAAAGTTTAGGTTAGCTGCAATTATGGCCTTTGAGAATGGAAAAAACAGATTTGAAGCAATGGGCGACATTGATGAAGCAATTGATTTTTTACGATTCTATTCTTATCAGTTAGAAAAAAACGAGGGTTTTTGCAAAACAACTAACCATCCAGACCCTCATGAAAAAACCCAAACTGTAATGAAACCATATGGAGTATGGGGAATTATTGCTCCATTTAATTTTCCATCAGCTATCGCAATTGGAATGACTACAGGTGCATTGCTTACAGGAAATACAGCAGTTCTAAAACCTGCAAGTGATACACCACTATCATCTTATGAGTTTGTAAAAGTAGTATATCATAAAATGCCTAAAGGTGCAATCAATTTTGTTACTGGTTCAGGCAGTGTAATTGGAAAGACCCTGATTGAAAGTCAGGACGTTGACGGTATTGCATTTACTGGTTCACGTGAAGTTGGCATGTCAGGCTTTCACAAGTTTACAAAAGAAACAACAAAGCCATTTATCTCAGAGATGGGTGGCAAAAACCCAGTAATAGTAACAAAACACGCCAATTTAGAAAAGGCTGCAAATGGTGTAATGAAAGCAGCATTTGGATATGGAGGACAAAAATGCAGTGCATGCTCTAGAGTCTATGTGCAAAAAGATGTTGCTGAAGAATTTGTATCAAAGCTTGTTCAAAAAACTAAAGATATCAAAGTTGGTCTTCCATGGGAAAAAGACACGTTTCTTGGACCAATAATTAACCAAAAAGCACAAAAAAAGTTTGAAGATGCTGCAAAACTTGCAAAACAAGATGGCAAGGTTCTAGCAGGTGGAAACATTTTACAGGATTCTCAATACAAAAATGGAATCTATGTTGAGCCAACAATAGTGGCAGATCTTCCATCAGATCATAAACTTGTGAAAGAAGAGTTATTCTTGCCTTTTTTGTGTATACAAGAGTATGATGATTTTGATGATGCAATAAAAAAAGCAAATGATGTTGAATATGGGTTAACAGCAGGAATTTTTTCTGAAGACAAAGAACAACAAGAAAAATTTTTCAATAAAATTCAAGCCGGAGTAGTTTATGCAAACAGAGAGGCTAGTGCAACTACTGCTGCACTAGTATCTAGTCAACCATTTGTAGGATGGAAAAATTCAGGTTCCACAGGAAAAGGAGCAGGAGGAGAAAACTACCTTCAGCAGTTTATGCGAACTCAGACTCAGACACGGTGTGATTGAAAAAAAGAGCTTCCCAAAAGCAAAATGTTTCGTTTTCTTTCCTTAATTCTTCTAAACGAATATGGAAGCCAATTAGTTCCATATGGAATGTAATCAGAAATTACAAGTTTTTTTCTAGTTAAATCATCTTTTATCTCATCACGAATTCCTTTAAGCATCTGAAATTCAAATTTTTTAGGATGTTTTTTAGATAGAGTAATTGCCTTTTGAATCATTTTAGAATCATGTGTCGCAATCCCAAATTCATTTGCATCACGAAATAGTATCTTCATTAATTTGATGAAATTTTTATCAACATCTTCTTTTGATTTGTATGCAATTTTAGACGATTCACTATAAGCTCCTTTTACGAGTCTAATCTTGGCTCCTGCATGAATCAAATCCACCAAATCATCTTCTGTTCTTTTCAAATTAGCTTGTAATGCAATACCCAATCGCTCATATTTTGAAAAATAACTCAAGTATAACTCAATTATTTCATCAGTATGTTCTGCTGACTCCATATCAATCCACACAAAAACATGTGCACTTGTAGCTCTAGAGATAATTTTTTCCAAATTCCTATAACACTCTTTTTGGCTAATAGATAGACCGATCTGAGTTGGTTTAACAGATATTGCTCCACGAATTTTCCATTTTCTAAACGAGTTTACTATTGTTTGATATTCAGAAATTGTTTTTTTAATTGGTGCTTTTGATTTATGATATTCTCCTAACTTATTTACAATTGCATGTCGGCCGTTTTTGTAGGCATCACGTGCTGCGGTTAGTGCATCATCAATTGTGTCTCCAGCAATCCACTGTTTTGCTACTTTGAATAACACCTTTTCCATTAAACGAATACCTGAAGCCATAAGAAAATTCTAAAATTATTGATTATATTGTTTTGCTAAAATTTCAACTAGTTTTCTTTGATTTTTTCTGCTGTTTTTCTACAGTATCTGCATGAATTTCTAGATGATCAAACAGCTTTTCTTTTGAATCAAACATTTGATCACAATAGTAACATTGATGACTCATTTTCCCTAACCCTTTTTCTCCTAATACTATACGTGAAAGTAGAAAATAAGAATTTACGAATAAAAAAGGAATTACACAGAGATTATTCCTTTAGAAACTAAATACTCTAATCCATTTACGAATTCATCATCAGTAATGAGGCCATCAGACCACCATCCTGCATTATCCTTAATCCATGCTGGAACAAATTCTGAATTCGTCCCATCAAATTTCTCATAAGTAATTGGGATTTGAATTACTCCCTGATTAATCAAATACTCTACACCAAACACAAAGTCATCTTCTTCAATCAAACCTTTAGACCACCACTCTGCATTGTTTCGAACCCATTCAGGAATCGATGATGATTTTACAGGAGTTGATGGTTCTAAATCCAAAAATGTTCCTACTATCTCTAATCGTTTCGTATCACTCTCATAAGGAATTGTTAATGTACGTTCATTAGGATTTATTTTTTCAATGTATGCAGACTCTCTATCATCCATTAGAATTGTAAACTTTTCATCACCATTTTCATTTTGAGAATCCATAATGTACCGAGGTAGTTTTACAGTAAGATGACCACCAGCAGTAGTTCCAAGTGAAAAAATTAATGAATTTTTTTCGCTGTCAGCTTTAACTATGGTAATCTTGCCAGAGCTTGTTGAATAATCCAAATTAATATTAGAATTAAAAATATTCAAAGAGTTGCCAGTTTTTTCCTTTCCATAAGTTGAGCTTAGTGAAAAAGTTGACTCTGCGAAGTTTTCTTCTGATTCATGCCATATCAAAATCTTATAGTTTCCTGAATTAGTCCATCCGGTATTTTCTGTATTAATTGTGGTAGTAAAGCTTCGGACGTAACTAAGATCAATTTTTTCAGAGTGTATGATGTTTCCATGTGGATCTTGTAAACTCAAATTCACATCATAGAGTGTATTACCTTGCGAAACACTGCCAGAAATAACAATGATTTCACCCACTTTGTAATCTTGTTTATCAGTAGATACCAAAATTGGATAAATGTCAAAGTCAGACTTTACTGTTGCAGTCTTGATATAGCTTAGATACATTGCATGAATAGAATCACCTTCTTTCACATATAATGAATCAACGCTTGGATATGATGACAGTTTAATTTTTCCAGAAAATACTCCAGTATCTAATCCAGTTTCTACAAGAATAATCTTTTTACCTTCTGGTTGTGAGTCAGATTCTACAGATATTTCCAAGCTGTTTGCTCTACCAGGTAGAGTGTTTTTTGATTGATCTTCTAACGTGATAACAATAGATTCTCCTATGGAATAGTTTTTTTGATTAAACATTGGAAGATATTCTACAGCAAATGCTGATGATATACTAAATACAGATAAAATCCCAATGGTAAATAGTAGTTTTAACGCCAATCTAGAAAAAATTATCCTAAATCATCACATAACCATTTGGCTGTTCTTTTGAGTGGACAAAAAAGGAGTATCTAAATCACTATAACAGATTTTTTTATTGAATTTTTAGATATTAACTTCAAGTTAGTGTCTAGTCTAGGTTTGGAGGACTTTTAAGAACTAATTATGAGGCAATTAAAGGAGAGACTTTCTGAATTATTTTAAAATAATCTTCATTAGGTTCAAGACTAGCAACAAACATTTCATTACTATTTAGTGGAATGCTAATTAAGGTAACTTTCTCATATTCCACCACGGATGCTTTTTGATTGCCAATTTTATGATGTAGATTTTTTGCTTTTTCCCATTCTAACATGGAGTAGTGAAGCGACATTTTTAGCTCACTTTCAGACAGATACTCTTCTACTCCAGTCTGATATTTGCTAAATAACAAGACACCCTTAACGTCAGCCACTCCTGCAAATCTAATTTTTGAATCAATGTCTAAAACATCCTTGCAGAGTTTCTCATTATCCATCTAAAACAGTCGATTAATTCAATATTAAAAATTATCACTATAAAAAAACTGAAAAATCCTATTTATTACCGAAAATCACAGCCAAGCTATTGAAGATTGCAGTAATGGGAATGGGAGTAGCTGGCTCGTACTTGATGGCCAGACTAAAGAATTCAGAACACACTGTAGTAGGATATGAAAGATCCCAGCAAACAAAACACGACTCTATTTGCGCATGGGGGACAATCAAATCAACAATGACTGATCTTTGCAACAAGGTTGGAATTGATTTTAACAATTATCTAATTCATGATGGAAAAAAGATGCATGTAGAGATGAATAATCAAGAAGAATTTGACATTGGCCTTCATGGTTTATGCACATATAACAAGATAGGATTAATTCAAGACTTTATCAAAGATTGTGATGTAAGATATGGTCAAGCACCAACACTTGAAGAATTAGAAAAAGAGTATGATCTAATAATTGACTGTACAGGTTTTCATCGAATGTATCTTCCAAAGCTAGAGCGGGACTTTTTCTTACCAACATATGAGTACAAAATTGAATACGAAGACAAGGTTCCATTTGATGACTTTTACATAAAGCCATTTCCTGGAATGAGCGGGTATTTTTGGTATTTTCCTTTAGGAGAAAAACTTGCACATATTGGAGCTGGAGATTACAACAAACAACATGTCGAAGAAACAGACAAATTTTTCAAAAAATATGGAGGAAAGGTCAAAAAAACAGTTGGAAGGCCGATTAGACTTGCAACGCCAGATCTTTGTAAGCCATTTTATTCTGGCAAAGTAGTAGGAGTTGGCGAATCAATTGGAACAGTTTATCCATTGTTAGGAGAAGGAATTATTCCGAGTATGATGTGTGTAGATATTTTTCTAAGACATATTGGCGATAACAAAGGATATGAAAAAGAAGTGTTAGAGTATTACAAAATTTATGGAAAAGTTTTTGCTTTTGTTAGAAAGAAAATTCATAAAAATTTCTCATTTATCAAGTCCCTCGGGGATGTGTTGGCAATATTTCGTTACATGAAGAAAAACGAAAATAGATTTGGCATGGAAATTCACATGCGAGATCTTATGAAGGTAGCAAAGGCATAAGCTAATGAAACATGATTTTCCAGTCACATGGACTGTTCTATTTGCATTAATGGTTGGAATTACAGTCAGTGTAATTGTAAATGAAGACCAAAAAATAGATAGTTCTGCATTTGTTTTTGGCAGTGCGCATGAGCATGCATCAATTACTGTAAAAATTCATGATGATCCATTTGACTTTACTCAAGAACGGTTTCAACTTCAGAGTCCATTCATTCATTTAGAAAATAATAACGGATATGTAATTCATAGACATTCCCAAGGAGTTACTCTAGGATATCTCTTTCAAACACTAAACCTACAAGTATCAAAAGATTGTTTTATTTTTGATGATGGAAGAAAATTCTGTACAAATGATAATTATTCTCTAAAGTTTTACATTAATGATAGACAGGTAGATGACATTAGAGATTATCTGATTTTTGATGGTGATTATATTTTGATTTCATATGGTGATGAAACCCAAGAGGGAATTAAAAAACAGCTCAAAGAGCTAAAGGAAAGAGGATTTCCATTTCATATTAGAGAAAGAAATGGAAATAATTTAGCAAACGTCTAGATGTCTTAATTCGCATAGAAATCATTCTGAGAATTAAAATAGTATTGTGAGTAAATTAACAAACTCATGACTAGAAAAAGGCCTAGGTTTTGGGATAAGCTTCGTGGAGGCTTGTCAGAAGTTGACAAGAAAATTGGTACAGGGCAAGACGTTAACAATTACAAGATTAAAGAGTTAGAAGAACAAATGAATACAAATTCTATTGATGGACTCGACCAACAAAGCATCAATAATTACCAAAATTTTTCAAAACGTGCAAAAAAATCATTCAAGTCACTCAGATAAACTAGACAAAATTAAATCAGGAATTAAAAAATCTTCTAAAAATGGGATACTATGATACTCAAAAAGGTATTAAAGAATATTCTAGACGTTCTCAAAAATGGGGTGGACAAAAATTAATTAAAATTTTAAAAAAACATTTACCAAAAAACTCTACGCTACTTGAGCTTGGAATGGGTCCAGGTAGAGATTTTGATATTTTAAAAAAAATCTACGTCGTAACAGGTTCTGACTGCTCTAAAGCATTTTTAGAAAATTATAAGAATAAAAACAAAAAATCTGATTTAATAAAACTTGATGCAATAACAATTAGAACCACAAGACGGTTTGATGGAATCTATACAAACAAAGTGCTACAACATCTAACAAAAAGGGAATTAAAAAAATCAATTAAAAGACAAAATGAAATCTTAAATCCAGGAGGAATTGTATTTCACTCTTTTTGGAAAGGAAATAAAACAGAACATAAAAGAGGTTTAAGATTTGTATATTATGAAATTAATCAATTAAAAAAAATCATTGGAAATGATTTTAAAATTTTAGAAATTAAAGCATTTACAGAGATGGAAAAAAATGATTCCATCTATGTTGTAATGAAAAAACTACAAGAATAATTTCTAGGAAGAAAATCTTCGTAAATGATAAATACTGATCGGCAAGATCTGGACTCTAATGAAGGATAATAAAACAGCCTTGTATGCTATAGCATTTATTCTAATTGGTGGACTTTTAGCAAGCCCATCAATGCAGCTAAATGGATTAGCATTTGCACAAGACGACACTGATGATATCGATGACGTAGAAATTGATGAAGTCGATGTAGAAGAAACTGAAGATTATGATTACACTAAAGACGATGATGATCATGATGATTACCATGATTATGATGATTATGACGACCATAGAGAAAAAGCAGATAGATATTGTGAGATGTCTGAAGATGAACGTGATTCTCATTTAGAAGAACATGAAAAAATGCGTGAGCACAAAGACAAGCTAGATGAGTATTGTGAACTAGATGAATCAGATAGAGAACAATACATTAAAGATCAGATGAAAATGATGCGTGACAAATATCATGATAAAGTTGACTATATGAAAGACAACTATGAGAGGTATTGTGCCATGTCAGATGCAGAAAGAGATGAATTTCAAGCAATGCATGATAAAATGACTGATGAGATGAGAGAAAAACATGATAGATTCTGTGCTATGACTGATGAAGAAAGAGCAGAATACATGAGAGAGCATCATGATGAAATGAAAGATTACAAAAAAGATCATAGGATGGACAGAATGGGACATGACTTTGTTAGAGAATTTGATATGAGAATTGCAGCAATGTGCGATATGTCAGATGAAAAAAAGAGAATGATGATGCAAAAGTATGAATTTTTGCAAGAACATCATGAAAGGCTAGCAGAATATTGTCACATGTCTGTACAAGACAGAGAAGATTTCAGAGAGATGCATCTAGACATGATTGAAGACTTTAGAGAAGACATGGGTCAAATGCGTGATAGAATGCTTGATTCTCATTCAGATATTAGAATGAAAATGCATGATCAAATGAAAAAATACAACATTTCTGATGAGAGACGTGATGCAATTCACGAAAAATTCAGAATGATGCATTCAGATTTGACCGATGCAGAAAGAGATGAAATTCGTCAAAAGCTTATAGCAAAATATTCTAGTCATATGACTGGAATGAGAATGGATGCAATGTCTGATCTTCAAAAAGATGAAATTCTAAAACGTCATGCAGAGATGAGAGATTACAAAGCAGAACTTAGACTAAAATACAAAGACATGTCTGAAGACGAGCGAGTTAAATTCCAAGCAGAGTTTAGAGATAAGGTTTCTGACAAACGATTTGCATGGATTTCTCCACACAAGCAAATGAAGGCAGGTGTTCCTGTTGACGAGTTAGAGTGTAGAGAAGGACTCAATCTTGTTCTAAAAACATCAAATGGTAAGGCATTATGTGTTAAATCAACCACTGCTGAAAGGTTGATTGAAAAAGGACTTGCAGTTCCTGCATCCTAATCTTTTCTTTTTTAGCTAAAGTTTACAGAGCCAAAACTTTCTCGCATAGTTCTACTTGATTTCATGTTATAGTCATAAATGATTGGAGAGTATTCCTTCAAAACCTCTTTCATGGAATCCAAACTATCTTCTAAATAAAATCCTGGACAGTCTCCAGTAAATTGAAATGTTGCATGTACTCGAGCCATCCCACCTTCATTTTCAAGCCAAGTAGAAAATGGATACAAATAACAAACTCCTGGTCTATCTGGATGCATAGAACATCCTCCTTTATCATCTAAGAATCTACATGAAATGTGTGTTCCATCATCAGCTTCTGTTTCGTCTTCTTTTCTTTTCAAGTTAATTGTAGTCATACTAGTGTACTGTCCTGATGGTCCAGGTTCTTGCCATGTAGTTAGAACGGTTTCTTTTTTGATAAACTCAGAAACTTTTTCATATTTTAGACCTTTTCCAATTGTAATCAAATCATCTGATGTCAATGGAAGACGTCCTTGTCTATCACAACAGTTGTGACAATCTGGCCAATAACATTTCCATAAAACAAATTTTCTTGCTCCAGTCAAAAATGGAATATGAAAAACCACATCTTTTACTTTAATTGCATGATCTGCTACATCGGTGCGTTTTCCCAAAACGAATTCTCTGATTAAGGGGTCAACTTCCCAATCTTTTTCCAAAAGGTTCAATGATTCTTCAATTTCTTTTTGAGACAACTATGCAATTATAACCAGATCTAAAGTTGTTATTAATGTTGAGCGATAAAGGCAAATACGCATCAGCCACAGAAAACAGAAGATTTGTTTGGCATGAAATAGTGTGGCCTCTAATTCTAGAAGTAAATGATGTGTCTTTTAATCTAAAACAATATCAAAAAAAACGTGATGAAGTTTGTGAAAAAAAAGATGTTGATGTTTCAACTACTTCTAGAGGTTTAGTTTCTTTGCTTCAAAAAGGAATTTTAATAAAAGAAAACGAGCTTTATTCAATTCATTATAGATTAATTGCGTACATGAGATTAAAAGCTGATTGCGATTATGCAACAGCAATTCATGAAGTTAGAATAAGTGGTTAATTTTTTGATACCAAATAATTATATGCTTACTACAGACTATCGGTTTTTGGTAGCCCGATAGTCTAGTGGCCAAATAATTTTAGGTTAAGGATTCTGCCCTCTGGATCTCATGAGAGGATAGGCGGAGACGGCAGTTCGAATCTGCCTCGGGCTACTCGTATAACTATCTTGATGCTTGAGCTACTCTTTCTAGTTCGTGTTTTTTCTTAATTGATGGAGAGTTTGGATCATTTTCTGCTGCACTAATTAGATGTTCAGCCAAGTGCTCCTCAATTGCTTTTGGATTAGAAAAAGTTGCTTCTTTGACGCTATCAGCAATAAATCGTAGAGCCATATCAACACGTCTAAGTGGTGCAACATCAACTGAAACGTGATAAACTGTTCCACCATACACTATTCTAGTGGTGTCCTCATTTGGTGCAGAGTGCTCAACTGCTCTAACTAAAACTTCAATTGGATTTTTACCAGTTTTTAGGTGAATAATATCTAGTGTTGCTTTAACAGTGTTTAAGCTGTGAGCTTTTTTGCCACCCATTCTGCCAGTATTTTTTGCATATTTTTTTCCAAAGTGCATAATCTTGTTTGCCAATCTTTCAACAATGTTAACATCTGCTTTGTTGAAACGTTTGAGTGCAGAACGACCAAAAGTTAATGGCATAATTGTTTTTTTTAGAGAAATTGCATTTTTTAGACCAATGTCTTGTATTTCGATTTGGGAAGTATCCCATTTTCTAAATAAAAGTAAGTTTTGTGTTTCCAAAATTATCTCCTTGGTTTTTCTTTCTTGCCACGAACTAATTCTCTCAAAGATGTATCATTTACTTTGAATACTTTGAATCTTACACCAGGGATATCACCCATAGCCCCTCCTTGTGTAGCACCCATTCCCTCAAGAGTAACTTCATCATGTTCATCAATGAAGTTCATTGCACCGTCTCGAGGCAAAAATGCTGTAACTGATTTACCATTTTTAATTAATTGAACACGAACACATTTTCTAACAGCAGAGTTTGGCTGTTTTGCTTCAATACCTACTTTTTCTAAAACAATTCCTCTTGCCTGAGGAGAGCCTGCAAAAGGATTTGCTTTTTTATCCAAGCCAAGTCGTCTTCTCTTAAAAGTTGCAATAGCCCAACGCTGTCGTTTCTTTTTTGCTTTTAGAACTCTACCTGCAAATAATCCAAGAGGTGACTTTGCCATTACATTACCACTCCATTGTACGTGATGGACTGTTTATCAAAACGCTTGAAATTTCAAAATATCTTTTTGCTAACAGTCTTGCTTTTTCGGCATTACGACCTTCACGTCCTACAACAATTCCTTTCTTTTTAGGATCCACTGTAACAATTGCCTGTAAGGTACCATCATCTCTTTTATTCATTTTAATATCATCAACTAATTTTGAATTCAATATATTTTTTAAAAATTTTGTAGCATCGTCAAAATATTCGACTAGTTCTACGTTTCGTTTAACAATATTTTGGAGGTTTTTAATGTGAGATCCTCCTTTGCCAATTGCAAGTCCCATTTTTCCTTCATTAACAACAAAAATTACTCTATCTTGTTTTTCATCTTCAACACAGTCACGGGCAGTAGCTCCTGTAACATTTTGAAAAAGCGACATTAATCGCATTTGATCAGTTGTTAACTTGATTGATTGTGGCAATGTAAATTCCTATTTATGACGAGCCCTCTCGCTCTCATTTAAACTTTCATGAGTTGTTGTCGTAGTAAATCGTTCTTTCATTATTCTTCAGTGTCTGATTCTTTGATAATTGATTTTATGTTAGCATCACTTACAGATGTAAGCGAAACAGCAGAGACTCTAAATTGCAATCCACATAATCTTCCTAAAGCAATGGAAGAGCCTTCAAATTGTAGGGTTGACACTTTTTCTTTTTTTGCACCCTCAATAATTTTATCAGCCATATGTTTGGGTGCTGACTGAGAAATTACAATTAATTTAGAATTTTTAAGTGAGTTGAGTACTTGTTTACTTCCTAGTATACTCTTGTCTTCTTTCCACGAATCTTTTAGCGCTTTTTCTAATATTTTTTTCATTTTCTCACTATAATTTTGATTCAATATGGCACCTTTATAGGTTTATTGAAGCTTTTTGTTATGAGCTAGTACTTAGTAACGCAAGTTTTTGCAAAATTAAATTAAGAAAGAAAACCAAACAGCGAAGAGAACATATTTCCTATTTGTTCAAAGATGCTTGTAGTTTCTTGATTATTTGACTTGACAAAGGTTTGTTCTTGTTCTAAAAGGGGTGGTTCTTCTATAGGAATAATCTCATCATTTGTGAATTTGGTTACTTTTGATTGTGCTTTTTCCAAATTATTCATAATAATTGGGTTTCCAGGAGCAATAACTAGTGCCTTATTGTAAGTTAGCACTGCTTCATCAAATTTTTCCAAATTAGCTAAAGAGTTTGCTTTGTTGTTTAACGTTTGAAAGTTATTTGGATCAATTGCCAACGCAGAATCATAATGTGCAATTGCTTCTTCGTAGAAATGCATCTTTGCAAGTGCAGAACCTTTGTTTGTTAAGATATTAACATTGTTTGGATCTGTAATTAATGATTGATCATAATAGTAAATTGCATCAGCGTATTTACAAAGTCGAATTAATGCAGGTCCCATACTATCATAGTATGAAATAGTATCAACAAATTCATTGTTATCACAGTTTAGATTAATTTGATTAAGCATTATTCCCAGTTCAATGTCTTCTACAGATAAATTGTCTTCAGATTTTGGTTGAGTTTGTTTTTTTTCAGATGGTTTTGGATTTTGAATTTGTTTTGTTTCTTTAGGTTCAGTTACTTTATCATTTGTTGTAACAGGTTTTTTTTCTTCAATTGGTTTTTCATTTATGGTTACTTGTTCTTCAGGTTCAGATTCATCTTCCGGGATTGTTGGTTCTATGGTTTCTATTTTTTCTACATATTCAAAGGTTGTATACTCTTCAGAGTCTCCATAAAATGCAGAAATTGAATAAATTCCTTCAGTTTTAAAATTTACACCGCCTTTAACCAAAAATGAAGCTGAAAATTCTAATTCAGAATCAACTTCACCAAAATAAAATCCAGTTGGAGTTCCAAATGGATCATAGATTCCAATTAAAACAGAGTCTTGATCTTTATCAGAGACTAATCCAATAATAGTTACAGTATCTCCATCTTCATATACTTCCTTATCAGTAAACATTGCTAAAATTTCAGGAAATAAAAATTCAAAATCATCATCTAAAATTGAATCTTCTTCATCTTGATTCACCATTTCAAAAGTAGTTGATGTATCAAGTTTTCCATAATCTAGACTAATAGAATATGTTCCTGTCTCATCATAAAAAGGAGAATCAAGTTTTACTGTTTTTGAAAATGTGTTATCCTCATCAATGTCAACCTGGTTTGCAGAAAGAATACTTCCATTAGGATCAAATATTTTCAAAGCCACCACAGGCATCTTTTTTTCCTGTATAAAACCAGAAATGACCATAGAATCACCAATTTCGTATTCAGCTTTATCAGTTTCTAATAAAATAGGTTCATCAGCAAATACAGGAACTAGCAAAGTAGGAATGATCAGAATTAGCAATAGGGAAATTTCTGTTTTAGACCCCAACACATAGCTACGACTTGTAATTTGATATTTAATAATTGTGTAGAATTGATACTTGTTTTAAAAAAACAAGCTTTGTTAGAAAAACTAATTTTTCTTGCTTACTTGCATGTAAAGGTCTACAGTTCCACTACCAATTGGAATATTACTTCCAACAATTACATTTTCAGTGATTCCTTTTAGACCTTCAATTTCTCCTTGAAGTGCAGCTTTGGCAATTGTAGGAACTGTGATTTCAAATGCTGCACGGGCAAGCACACTATCTTTTGTACCTGCAATACCATGTCTTCCAATTTGTTGCATGTAGCCTTTAGAACACATTGTGTCAGCTACTAACATTAGATATCTAGTATCAACTTCTAATCCTTGATCTTCTAGTGTAGAACTTAATTCATTAATCAATGCATTTCTTGCAGCTTCAATTCCTAATGTAGCTGCAATTTCAAATACATTATTTGTTCTAACGTTTTTCTTGTCAATTCCTTGTACTTCTAGGACTTTGGCTAAGTTAGAACCAGTTGTCTGTATAACCCATTCATCATCTTTTTGAACTATAGTAACTCTTCCTATGTCGGGTACTCCTTTTACGGTAGTGTTTAGAACTTTATTTCTAATAGTAATTACAGTTGGTGCGTCAGCTTCATCAACTAATTTTAGAGTCAATGTTAAACCGCTTGTTTCTGTCTTGAATTTTTTATTTGACTCAAGAGCTGCCTCTACGTCTTCAACAGAGCATCCCCTTTCTTTGAGTTTGTTACCGTTAAGATGTAAGACAATTTCAGTAGAATAATTAGTATCACTTTCAGAAATTAAAGCACTAACTTTAGTTTGCAAAATATTTCGTGCTGCCTCAATTGCTTTTTCACGAGATGTCTTTGAATCCTTTTCAAGATAAATATCCATAGTTGGAGTAACTGGTTTTTTCCTTGCATCTACTAGTTCAATTAATCTAGGCAAACCTAGGGTTACGTTTCTTTCCCTAATTCCTGCAAAGTGGAATGTTCTCAAAGTCATCTGAGTTCCAGGCTCACCAATTGACTGAGCAGTGACTATTCCTACTGCTTGGCCAGGTTCAACTTTGGCTTTATTGTAAAGATCCAATCCCTTCTTACAGACTTTTTCAATTCCATCTTTGCTTAGCTTAGCATCTAAAAGAGCATCAGAGACAAGTTGTTTTAGTCTTGGATTGAATGTCTTTGTGTATTTTTTAATTAGATCAGAAATTTCATCTTTTGATGCTTTTTTACCAGTATCAACAATGGTTTCAGATTCTATGAGTCTGTTAATGTTAAATGCTTCACCATGATCACTTCTTGCAACATCAATTCCGTCTTCACCAAAAACAAACTGAACAATGTGTCCATGAGGATCTCTTACAGTTCCATCATATTCTAATTTAATGTGTTCAAGTGCGTTGATTAGTCTACGCTGCATGTATCCACTTTGTTGTGTTCTAACTGCAGTGTCAACAAGACCCTCTCTTCCACCCATTGCATGGAAGAAAAATTCGATTGCAGACAATCCTTCTCGATAGTTAGATTTTACAAAACCGTTAGAGTCTGGATTATCTTCATGTTCTTTAAAGTGTGGTAATGCACGATTATTGTAACCTTTGAGTAATCGTTGTCCTCGTCTTGATTGTTGTCCTAAAGCTCCTGCCATCTGACCAATGTTTAATGATGAACCTCTAGCACCAGTTGTAGCCATGATTCTTCCTGCATTTGTCTCATCAAAGGATTGATCTGCAGTACTTCCTGCTGCATCTCTTGCTTTAGATAATTCATTTACAATATATGCTTCAAGTGCATCACTTGCTGAAAGTCCTCTAGTAAGTTTTAGAGTACCTTTCTTTGCTTGAGATGTTAAATCATATACTTTTTCATATGAGCTTTCAATGTCATCTAAGATTTGTTGTTTAACTTTTTCAGGTAATTCTAAATCAGCATAACCGTAGCTGAATCCATAATGGGTGATAAACTGCTTTACCATAATTAAAACAGAGTTTAAGAATTTCTTGGCTTGAGCATTTCCATAGTCTTTTGCAATTCTATGTAAAACACTTTCTGGTTCTTCAGCGCCAATTGATGATTTGTCAATTACACCGCTAATTAGCTGGCCATTTTTTATTACAACGTCTTTTTGAGAACCTTTTGTACCCTTCGACCATTTTGATGTCATTACATAGTTAAAATCATCAGGAAGAAATAGTGAGAAGAGTTGCTTTCCAGAATACAAAGGACCGTCCTTTCCCTTTTCTGCAGGTTCTGGGAGATTTCCTTCATATCCACCTAACATTGCTAGATTTGAAAATTCTTGTCGAGTAAGTGTTGTACCATCTTTTGTTAAAAGATATGCTCCAGTAATGAAATCTCGTAGTGCACCAATTATTGGTCCTCCATAACGAGGAGATATGAGTTGGTCCTGAACACGCATCAACAAAATTGCTTCTGAACGTGCCTCTTCGCTTTGTGGTACATGCAAGTTCATCTCATCACCATCAAAGTCAGCATTGTATGGTGGACAAACAGAAGGATGAAGTCTGAATGTTTTACCTGGTAATACTTTGACGTAATGAGCCATGATTGACATTTGGTGAAGTGAAGGTTGTCTGTTAAACATTACAATGTCTCCGTCATCTAAATGACGTTCAATCAAATATCCAATCTCTAAGCTGTCTGCAATTGTTTGACGGTCTTCAACAAAATCTAATCTAATCTTTACACCATCAGGTCTAACAATGTAATTTACTCCAGGGAATTTAGTAGGACCGTTAACAACAATTTTTTTCATTCTTTCAATATTCCATTCTGTTACAATTTCTGGAATTGTTAGCTTCATTGCAACTGCTTCAGGAACACCTACTTCAGATAAGTCAAGATTAGGATCTGGAGAAATAACTGTTCGACTTGAAAAGTCAACTCTTTTACCAGATAGAGAACCTCTGAATCTTCCTTCTTTTCCTTTAAGTCGTTGTGTAAGTGTCTTTAATGGTCGTCCAGAACGATGATGTGCTTGTGGAATACCAGAAACCTCATTATCAAAATAGGTAGTGGCATGATATTGTAACAAATCCACCAAGTCTTGGACAATAAGTGGCGGAGTTCCTGCTTCTTTACTCTCTCTTAGTCTTTGATTGACTCTGATGATGTCAACCATTTTGTGAGTAAGATCGTCTTCAGAACGGATACCAGTTTCCAAAATAATTGAAGGTCTTACAGTTACTGGAGGAACTGGTAAGGCTTGCAAGATAAACCATTCTGGTCTTGCAGTGTCAGGATCATATCCTAAAAGTTTTAGATCATCATTTGTAATTTGTGAAAATCTTTCTCGAACAGTAATTGGCAATAATCTGTTCTCACCAATTTCTGTTTTTTCAATGAAAATTGTTGGTTTTGTAAATATCAGATCATATTGTGGTTTGCCACAATGAGGGCATTCTTTTGCTTTTTTTGCTTTTTCTAAAATTTGCTCTGGGATGCGTTTTTGAGAAACTACAGTGTAAGCTGCCTCTCGTTTTCTAATATCTGAAAATTCATCTAATTCATCTTGTGGCAGTCTAAGTCTAGAGCAGGATCTGCATGTAGATAGTAATAGTTTGTAGATATTATCAATAAATGCAATATGCAAAACTGGTTCGGCTAATTCAATGTGACCAAAGTGTCCTGGACATCTAGCAGCTGTATTTCCACATGTAAGACATTTTTGTCCTGGCTCTAATGTTCCCAGTCTTCCATCCATTAAACCTCCTTGTACTGACATTCCATCTTCATCATAAGTTTCAGGAGCTGTGATTTCAGCTACAGAATATTTTCGAATCTCAGTTGGAGACCAGACAGAAAATCGAATGCTATCAATTGATTTTACCGTTTGTAGCGACATTATACCTTCTCCTTGATCATAAGTCTTGGTGCAACGTTAAGACTTTGCATTTCTTGAAGTAATAGTTTGAATGCATATGCAACTGAAACTGATGAAACTTTAGCTTTTTCACCACAAACTCTGCAGATGTAACGTCGTTGTTTTACATCATGATATGCAACTAAACCACATCTTTCACAAACATAAATTTCTGATTTATCAGACTCGTCGAGTAATCTGTCTTTTAAGATCATTGATGCACCATATGCAATAAGACAGTCACGTTCCATTTCTCCAAATCTTAAACCACCACCTCTTGCACGTCCTTCAGTTGGTTGTTTTGTTAACATCTGAACTTGTCCTCTGGCTCTTGCGTGTATTTTGTCAGCAACCATGTGGTGTAGTTTTTGGTAGTACACAACTCCAATGAAAACTTCTACTGGGAATGGTTTTCCGGTTCTTCCATCATACATGATTTCTTTTCCAGAATATTTGAAACCAGTTGCATCCATTACTTTTCGAACTTCATCCATCTTTTCACCAACAAAGGCAGAACCATCAAACTTTTTGCCACGCAAAGCTGCGGCTTTGCCGGTAATTGATTCCATAAACATTCCAACAGTCATTCTAGATGGGAATGCATGAGGGTTAATCAAAACATCTGGAGAAATTCCTTGTGCAGTGTAAGGCAAGTCTTCATTCTTTGCTAAAATACCTAATACTCCTTTTTGTCCATGACGTGATGCAAACTTATCTCCAATTTCTGGAATTCTCATATCTCTAACTCTAATCTTGTACATCTTTCCTCCTTCGTTTGATTGTGTCATGACAACAGTATCTACAACACCAGTTTCTGAAGGTCTAACACCAATTGAAGTATCACGACGGTATGGTCCTTTTACTTCAAACTCTCTGTACTCTTCCATGAATCTTGGTGGACTAGATTTTCCAATTAGAATATCACCACCAAGTACTGGTGATTCAGTTGCAATTACACCATCTTCTTCTAATAATCGATAAGCTTTTTCACCTTTGTATCCACGAATATTATCTTCAGCGTTTGGAATTTCAAAATTATCACGCATTCCACCTGGATACTGTTTTGCTTCTGCATCATAGATTCTATAGAAAAATGTTCTAGCCAATCCTCTATCAACTGATGCTTTGCTAAGAACAATTGCGTCCTCAATGTTGTATCCATCAAATGGTAGCACTGCTACAACACAATTTTGTCCCGCCGGTCTTTCTTCTAAGCCAAGCAATCCCATGGCTTTTGTATTAACAATAGGAGTTTGAGGATAAAGCATGAAGTGTTGTCTAACATATGTACTCGTATTCATCATTGGAGTTGAAAATCCAAGACTTTGTTTTGCCATTGCAGATTCGTAAGTGTTTCTTGGAGATTGGTTATGTTCAGGATATGGGATAATAGATGCTCCTGCTCCTAATATTGCAGATGGGAAAATTTCCATATGAGTATGCTTTTTGGTATCTTTTTCTTCAAAGGCAATAAAGCAGTTTTCTTCTTCATTTGCATCAATGAGCTCAATTATGCCCATTCGAAGCAAATCCGTCCAAGATAGTAATTTCTTTGAAACCTTGTCAATTAGTTCTTGAGTTAGAAGAGATTTGTTATCTTTGATTATAATGAGTGGTCGCAAAACTCTACCAGCATTACAATTAACATAAATTCTCTTTGTCGCGCCTTCAATCTCTGATTTATGATAGGAGATTCCAATGTGTGGATGAATCTTTGAGTTTCTTCTTAGCTCACGAAGTGATTCTGTTAATTTTTCTCCGTCTTTAAAGTATCCAATTAATTTTCCATCAACAAAAACTCTTGCTCCGTCTCGCTTGAGATCATTTTTTGCTTCTGAAAAATGTACAGTTCCTAAATCAAATATTTTTTCTACAATTTCTTCTGATGGGACATGAACTGAAATTATTCCTGAAAGTGCCAAATTTTTTACCAAGCCACAATTAGAGCCTTCAGGAGTTTCACTAGGACAAATTCTTCCAAAGTGAGTTGCATGCAAGTCTCTTGCTTCAAAGTTTGGTTGGGTTCGACTTAGTGGTGATTGGACTCTTCTTAGATGACTAATTGTTGAAAGATAGTTAGTTCTATCAAGTAGTTGAGTTACTCCAACTCTTCCACGTCCCCAGTTTCCAGTTGCAATTGCATTGTTTAGTTTATCAGAAACTATTCCAGGACGAATCGCAGCTGCTACTGCATTGATTCCTCGTTTTTGACCAGATCTTTCTAATTGATATTTCATGTCTCGTACAAGATTTCTAAATGCTGTTCTAAACAAGTCTGCTAACATTTGTCCTGCAAATTTGATTACTTTGTTACCATAGTGATCTTTGTCGTCTGGAGTTATCCAACCAAGTTTTAATTCCAATAATTTGCATGCTGCTTCACCAAGAAATTGTGCTTTTTCTTTTCTGTTTTCAGGATGTTTACCAAGGTGAGGTAAAAGTCCCCAATCTAACAAAGTCTCTGCACGTTTAATTTGGAATTCTTCTAACATTCCTGGTGCAATTCTCTTACTAATGTATACTATAGCATCTTTAGATGTTGGAACATCTCCTGCTTTTTCAAAAGAACCTTCAAGTTCATTTTGAATTTCATCTACAAGAGATACTGCAGCTGCAATTTCTTTATCTGATTCTAATGCAAGTGCGCGCATTAGAGTTACAACTGGAATGTCAACAGGAGAACCTGGAATTCTTGCAACAATTAATCCATCACTTTTCATCATTAGTTCAAGTTTTGCACGATAACCAACAATTGATGAGTAAACTTTAGCTTTGTATACAATGTTACCACCAACAGTTTCTTTATCAACAATAATTTTATTGTAAGAAAGATCTTCTAGTCCGACAATTACTCTTTCAGAACCATTGATGATAAAGTAACCACCAGGATCATGAGCATCTTCTCCATGTTCAATTAATTTTTGATCTGAAAAATTATGTAAGATACATGCGTTAGACTTTACCATAACTGGTATGTCACCAATATGAACAAAACGTGATTCTAAAATTTTTCCGTCTTCAACAACACTAGCTTCCATCATAACAGGAGCTGAATAAGAAACATTTCGTAATCTTCCTTCTGCTGGAGTAATATGAGTAATAGAACCATCTAGTTCCATCATTCTTGGTTGTTGTAGTTTTATTTTTCCAAGTTGAATCTTGTAAGGATATTCTGCATTTTCAATTTCTATTTGTGCAACTTCATTGATTATACTTTGTAGTCCTCTTTCTAAAAATTCATCAAAAGAGTTTAGATGTTGACGTGCAATACCTTCTCTTTTTAGAAGATCTTGAATTATTGGCCAACGTTTATTGGAAGAATCACTCATTAGACTTCAACCACGTATCGATAATAGATGCTTTCACCAGCTGTTGCACTTTTTCTTGTAATTTTTATCATGTCACCTGGTTTTACACCGAGACCTAAAATTGCAGGATCATTTACAAAAATCAACGGTAACTCAGTTGGGATACAATTGAATTTTTGTAAAACGTCTTCAGCTTCTTTTTTTGTCATAATCTCATGTTTTGGAACATAGACATGATCTGGAACTAAAATTGGATTTTTCTTAGTTGCCAAAAACGATGCCCCCACGAATAACATTAGCTGTAAGTATCAAAAATTTACACAAATCGAAAAAAATCACCGAGAGGTTAATATATATCTAATCTGAAATTGCGGATCGAATATCGCTAATTAGTCAAGAATTTTTTGCGCAAAGTTAAATAGTATTATTAAGCCCGATTATCACGATGAGTACTCATCTAAAAGCATTCACCTTGTTTGCAATTCTTATTGCAAGTATTGGTGGAGGATCCGCTTTTGCACAAACACCCGGTCAAGTTGGAGAAATGATTGAAGCAATTGTTGTCACAACAGACAAGGAGTCTTATGCAGATGGGGATACTGTAGTAATTTCTGGCCAAGTCCGTGAACTTTTGTCAGGTTTTCCAGTAACTCTCCGAGTTATAGCTGCTAATGGTAACATAGTTACTTTAGGTCAGCTTGACGTAAATGCTGACAAGACTTTTGGAACAGAACTAGCTAGTGGAGGACCACTTTGGCGTTCTACAGGCGAATATACAGTCATTGTCCAATA